>UMGR01045955.1_pt1 | contig 8545 bp, 7 predicted proteins | sample 1965321 | NCBI WGS metagenome assembly UMGR01 (sample SAMEA4836077, study PRJEB28245) | human gut metagenome | biome: gut microbiome; material: fecal sample | place: Denmark | collected 2008 | reverse complement strand
CATTTTATGCTACCGTCAGCGAACTTCTCATAATGTAAATTATCCTCACCTTTGAATATAATTGTATCATTCTTTATATCTTTGCTTTGATTTTCCCATCCTTAACCATCCGCTGTTTTTCCGCACGGATACGTTCCAATAATACCGATGATGGTTCATCATTTGGATCCTGTGGCACTAACTTACCACGAATAGCCAAGTCAAGCACTTTCTCTCTTAATGCATTTGTCTCTATCACAGTTCAATACCTCCCAAAATCTCCTGTAGTTTGGAAATTGCCCCTGCAATAGCAGTAGCCTTATCCTCCATATCAGAAAGAAGTTCAGTAACTGTTCTATCATCTTTTTCTTCTAAATCTATCCATTTGAAATCAAGCTTTAATTGTTCACGTGAATAAACCTCTTCCGCTGTGAATTTTCTCCATCTTCCATTCGGATTTTCTTCTGAATATGTTTGTTTCCTATCTTTCATATGACCGGAACAATAACACTCCACGAAATCATCAAGATGTGCTCGTGTCATTGGCTTGGTTGCCATAGTGTGTTTAATACCTGTTCTATAGTCATATACCCAAATATCTTTTGTTTCTTTCCCTTTTTCAAAAAACAACACATTTGTCTTCACACCACCAGCGTAAAAAATACCAGTTGGCAGTCTAAGTATCGTATGCAGATTAAAGCCCTTCAACAGTCTTTCACGAACCTTCGCAGTTGCATTTCCATCAGTCAGAACATTATCTGGTAAAACAACCGCAACTCTTCCTTCAGGTTTTACAATAGACATAATATGCTGTAAAAAATTAACCTGATTATCTGAAGTCTTTATAAATTCGGGTCTGTTCGCATGTACCTCTACACTCCCTTGGGGTCTTACTCCAAACGGAGGATTTGCAAGGATTACATTAAACATAGTATCCGAAGTATCTAACAAAGAATCTTGACATACAATCGGGCTCTTAGTAGTTCCAATATCATGCAAGTACAAGTTCATTGATGCAAGTGTCACTACAAGTGGTGTATTATCCGCACCAAACAAGGCATGGTTTTTCAAGAAATTCTGTTTTGAAATCTCTTTACTTTGAGTCTTCATATGTTCAAATGCCGCCAGTAAGAAGCCGCCGGTACCACAGGCCGGATCTGCTACCGTTTCAGTAATTTTCGGATCTGTAACTTCCACCATAGCCTTTATCAATGCTCTAGGCGTAAAATATTGCCCTGCACCACTCTTTTTATCCTGACCATTCTTTTCAAGAATTGCTTCGTAAATAGCACCTTTCAAATCGCCTTCCATCATATACCAGTTTTCACTAGATACCATTTCTATTACTTTAGCAAGCAATACTGGACGGTCAATTTTATTTGACGCTTTAGTAAATATGGTTCCAATCAATCCATCATCCTTGGCTAATTCCTTAAGTATTTCCTCATATTTTTCTACCAAGTCTGTACCATTCAACTCCACAATATCCCTCCACTTATATCCTTCTGGAATAGAACTTCCAAGACCAAGATTTTCCTTTTCATCATCCATCTTCAAAAAAAGAATATATGTAAGTTGAGTTAAATAATCCGTGAATCCGACACCTGCTGCCGCAAGAACGTTTGCAATATCTCCAACCTTCTTTACTAATGCAGCTTCACTTTTTGTTTGTATATTATCTGCCATATCTTTATGCCACCTTTAATATAAATTTTGATAATGTTTGCATTTCATTAGACAACGACGGAATTCCAAAACTCATGACACCTTTACGCCACAAATCAGTATCCACAGCATTTAACTCTGCAATGGATATCGCTCCTTCATTGAGTATATACTCTGCAATCAGTTTCATAATCTCTTTTTGTTCTTCTGTCAACACACGCTGAGCTTGTCCACAATACAGACTAAATCGCTGTGCATATCCGTTTAATAGACTTGTTAATTTCGTATTTTTACGATACGCAAAACGAACTATCTGAATCAAGTTTGTAAGCATATTAACATTTGATTTTATATCTAATTCTTCAACGCTACTTTCTGTATCAAGTAATTTGTAATTTTTCCATATCTGATAAATACCATATTGCTTGCTTTCTGCTAACAAACGTTCCTGCAACTCACATAACATCGTGTGCGTAATTAATACATCCTCAGAGTTATAAATAATTCTAAGTGCTTCAATGCTATCTTTATTTTCTAATAAAAACTTTTCAAAATTATCAATGTAATCTCTAGCAGATTCTTTTGAAAAACCTGCGTATAACAACTCATCTGTATCTGGGGATACAATATGATATCCTTTCTGCATCTCAAGCAATTTCTTTCGTGCCTGGATATTGCTAATCAGACAATATATAATACCCATTCTCATAGAATTATCATGGGATGGGCTTATATACTCCACCATAATTCCTTCTGAAAAGGCTTTGTTTATATTATTTGCAATTGTTCTTGGAGCAAATCCATAAGATGTAATAAAGTAATCCAAATGATGCCCAAACAATGCATCATCCTCATATCTTCTATTGATGGTTGCGCAATAATCTCTAAGAAGCATCATATTCTCATCACTTACTTCATTATGCGCCAAATGTTCTAACAAATTTTCTAAGGATAATATCTTACGCGTGCCATCAGGTGTTTTTCCAGGTTTCGGAATGCATTTTTCATGTTCTGTTACACCAACTGCATCAACAATATAATAGCATTCTTTTGTATGTGCATTTGGCGTCACCTCTTTCAACTTATCCTCTTTAATTACTCTACATCCACGTCCCTTCATCTGTGTATAGAGCACATCTGATTGCACATCTTTCATAAAAAGAACAACTTCCAAAGGTCTAACATCTGTTCCGGTTGCTACTAATGTTACAGTAACAGCAATACGAAAATCTTTCTCAATACGAAAATCTCTTATCAATGCATTTGAATCACCAGATGAATAAGTTATTTTTTTCACATAATTTTCAGGAACTTCACCATTCTCAAATTCACTTCCGAACACTTTCTTCGCAACATTTACAATCTCTGTTGCATGATTATCATCCTTGGCAAAGATTAACGTTTTTGGAATATACTCCCATTTTACTTCTCGCTCTGGATATAATTCGGTATAGATTGCATTCTTATAAGCCGTCAAAACCGTTTTCATTTGATTTCTATTGATAACAGATCTATCAAGTTGAGTCGGTGCATATTCAATCGTATTCGTAACTGCATATGTTGTAGTTTCTGACTTTCCCTTAGGTGCTTCGATAATTTCCGTTCCCGCTTCAATCGTACCTCCATGCTCCGTAACTTCTGTTGTTATTCTATACACGCGAGAAGGAACATTTACACCATCTACAACAGAATCATCATATGTATACTTTTCAATAACATTATTATTAAAATAGCTATATGCCTCTGGAGTTGGTGTTGCTGTAAGTCCTAACACTTTTGCACCAGAAAAATAATCCAATACTGCCTTCCATTTGCCATAAATAGAACGATGGCACTCATCTACAACGATTAGCTGAAAATAATCTGAGGGAAGCTTTAAATCACTTCCTAATTGCACCACTTCTTCAAGTTCTTTTTCTTCTGCCCTTTTTGCATTTTCATCCTCTGTATCTTCATTATCATCACTTAATGCCTGACCGGTTAATACAGCAAATAATTTTTGTATCGTAGATATAACAATATCCCCTTTGATATCGGACTCTTTTCTAAGACGATTGATTTTGTACAATTCGCTTAAAGATTGTTGCTTTTCTGTCCTATCAAATAAATTAAATTCACTCTCTGTTTGTCTTGCAAGATTATTTCTATCTACCAAAAACAATACTCTTTTTGTAGCTGTATAATTCAGCATACGATAAGAGGCTAAACAAGCTAAATATGTCTTTCCCGAACCCGTTGCAAGAATTGCAAGATTCTTCTTATTTCCACTTTTTAATGACTTTTCAAGATTTATCTCAGCTTTATACTGACACTCTCTTAAACCTTGTTTTTCAAGCAATGGCAGTGCACCAAATTCCGATTTCTTACCAATTAGCTGTAACATCTTTTTAGGTGAGTGCATCTCTGTCAATTCTTCATACTCACTATCTGGCACAAGCATATTTTTGTAATAAATTTTATTACCATTCGCCATATAGACAAGAGGAATAAGATTGTCAAACCACAAGCCATACCAAGGTTGAGGGTTAACAGCATAATCCTCCGCCTGCTTTTTAACATTTTCCCCTAATGGATTATCTTCTTTTTTAGCTTCGACAACCGCAATAGCCTTATCCTCTATGAATAGTAAATAGTCACTCTCTATATTACCGCGCATAATAGCTTCTTTTACTACCAATGTACTATTGGGTACATACTCATTTCTTGATACAATCTCCCATCCTGCATTATTTAATTGCTTATCTATTTTTACACGTGCGCGTTCTTCCGGTTTCATAGACCTGCCATCCTTTCGTATAAGGTTCTGATAATAAAAAATTATCAGAAGTTCATATTCAAAAAAATCTGGTTTGATTATCAGTATAATACATTACAGCCCTTCAAAATACTTCTACCTCAACGTTGCCCCTATTTTACGTCTCTCAGTTAAAAGTATATCGTAGTTATCACTGTTACGTCATCAATCTTATACTCGACATCCACATCAAGATAATAATGTTTCTAGTGACGTTACAAGAGCATCCATACTTGATCTTTTGTGTTCATTCAGCACAGTATCAACTTCTTCAGAAATTTCATTTGCCACAACAAGTTTAACTCTTTTTTCCATAGCATCATTCCATAATTTCCCTTGTGATAAAAAGCAACCAGCAATCCTGTCAGACCACTTTTTATTTCCTCTAAATTCGGCTACATTAATATTCACACCAAATTCATTCAATATAGCATTTTCGTAAACAGCCTTATTATAGCAATCTTCTATCTCAGCATTAGGAGAACCATTGCATATGGCGTAAGTAACATTTCTAACATCAAGCAGTCCCTGCCTCTCAGCCTCGCTACCCGCATGTCTTCCCGCATCATCATTATCCAATAATACATGATATTTACATTGCAAATTTCTATAAAAAGATAATTTGTAAGGAAGATTTCCCGCCCCACCTATATAATCTATAATAAATGTTCCATTTTGAATTGCACGCTTTATTTTTGTACTCATACTTGGAAGTAATTTTTCCAATGCAATTTTGTCATCTTCTCCTTCAACGATTAAAGCATGCTCTGCATTTGTAAGATTATCAGATATATGAATTCCCAAAACATCTCTTATTTCTTTAATTTTCTTTACCGGTGTAGCTTTTCCATCATTAACGATAATATTTTCCTTCAAATTTGTTCTGTTAACAAATAACGGACTATGCGTTGTAAGTACAATTTGATGTGTTTGAGAAAGTGACATAATCGTATCATAAAGTTGACGTGCACTCTCTGGATGTAAGTGTGACTCAGGCTCTTCTATTGCCACCACAGAAACCCTATCAACACGAGCTGGAATATTTAATATAGCAAGTGCAGTTAAACTTTTTATTCCATCCCCCTTCTGCTGTATAGGTGTCGGAGTTCCGTCATCTATAATAATTTCTGTATTACGACGCATAGCAATACGCCGTCTTTCATTCTGAATATGTATCTGCACATTTCTGACAGTCGGTAAAAATTCTTGCAATGGTTCAATAATTTGATTTGAAATTCCATCTAAAATTCCTTGTTGCAATTCTTCAATTTTATTCATTGCATTAATATAATCCGGATTAGTATCTAATGTTTCTAACGACTTCTCTATAAGAGAATCTACAACACGCAGTGCATCATATTCTGTGCGGACAGCAGGAATAAAATTAAAATCTATTTTAAAACATACATATTCAATAATCTTCTTTTTATTATCTGCATCTGCAAAAGCTGCTGTTCCTCTTTTTGGAATATCTATTTTTGCAGCCGCTCCATTTGTCGAAACTCGTACAGGAATGCATCCACTAAGGCGTATACCTGTCATAGAGCGAATAGCCAAAATATCTTGTTCATCTAATTCAAAATTCAAGTCTATTGATGACCATCCATTGGGATTTTTTTCTTGTAAAGATATTGGATAATCTTTTTCCCACGAATAATGATTTTTTAAATATGGACGTACTGCTATTTGCAAAGAACGAGGATCTTTTGAATATATTTTCATAATATCCATTGCTAAAGTAAGTGCTCGAAGTATATTCGACTTACCTTCATTATTCTTACCTACCAACACAGTCATATTATTGGTCTTTATTTTGCGAGCCGTAGTAATACTTCTGTAATTTACAACTGAAAAATCAGATAATTTCATGCTATTCTCCTCCTAAGTTTTCCATCAACTCTACCACCACGTCACACGCATCCTCAAGCGCAATGTCTGTTGCATACTCAAAATCCTTCTGATAATTCTTCCACTGCTTCTGCATTACTTCGCTACTCTTAACCGTATCCATGATGCTACGGTACTCCTTAACCACAGTTGATGATCCACGCTTCTCTGTGGTAGCGTTCAGTGCAGCCCCTAACGCATCCGGCTCTATATTTGCATATTGCAGCTTGGCCAATATGTAAATATCGTAGTAATCTCTTGGTCTGGTATTCTGGTCGCCTCTAGATATGACTGTCTCCAGCTTTTCTGCCATAATAGTTTCCAAATTATACGCAAGCACCGAAATACTTCTATCCTCTAAGAGGAGTTTGAATTGATACTCTATCTCTTTGGGTGTAATCTTGTCCCCTGTCGTGATATCCAATTTCAACGGAACAGCCATTGGCGGATAATTTGCAGACAAAGAGACACGATACCCGGTATATACATCACCTTCTCGAATTTCTCCGATGCTACGAAAACTAAAAGTTACGTCATCTTCTAATTCTATTTTGCAAATCTCTTCAAACATTTCCCGTACAGTCTGTTCATTGACAGGCAAGCCTTTTATGGTTGCATCCATATCCATAGTCGCTCTGGTATCAAGTCCCACCATCGCTGCAATCAAGAAACCACCTTTTAAAATAAAATTCTGCTGATATTTTGAAATAGATATTCGTTCCAGCAATCTCTCCAACATAAAATTCTGCATTACAAGCTGTGCGGATATATGTTTTTCCTTTGCAAGATTCTTTATAATCGCTTTTAACTGCATTGCATTTTTCATAACAACACCTCCAGATATGCTCTGAGTTTTTTCTCTACCTTTAAGGTTTTTGCATACTCTGACAAAAGCGGAATATTTTTATCCGTTCTGGTCGCATAACGCTTAAACGCCTCCGTCACCACCTGAATATCCACATGACTATGTGGGCGTAAAATATCACAGAGCGTGCGCTCCACACTATAAGCCTTTACTGTATTTCCTCCTGGCGTAAGCACTTCTACCACTCCTAAATCATACAGCGCTTCCTTGCACTGCACACAGCGAATGTTTTCTTCTTTAGGTTTTGTCAAATTATAATTCGCCGGGAACGTCATGTAATACCTGTTCGGTGTTCTGTCGGTTAAATTCCAAAGAAACAATGCTGTTTCATGAGAATAGATTCCTCGTTTAAATCGACTCTGCAAATTAAAAATCTCATCATCCCAAACCTCCGGCAAAATATAAACACCTCTTGCTGACTTTTCAATCATTCCCTTGTCGACAAGGTATTTGATATTTCCACGAGAAATACCTGCTGCAACCACCATTGCAGTAGTAACCGTACCATTATTCTCTTTTGCCATCTTGATAATTTCTTCAGTTGCTCCCACAATAGTTCCCTTTCTTTTTGTTGACTTCTGTGCTTATAATTATATTTCCGCATGGCATAAAAGTCAACACGAATACTTCTTTTTCTCTGTCTTTATTACTTAAATTATATACTTAACTGCATGGTTCACCATGACCTATACCATAGTCCACGGAATGGGCATACTTGCCCCTTGGTGCCTTTCCTCATGGCATAACAAATTTCCCCTATATTCTGTAAGTTTCCGGCTATTTTTGCGAATATGACATAATAATTGAAAACTCTGTTTTAAAAGTTATGCCATACTCCAAATGCCCCAACGGCACTGCCGGTGGGCGTTTCACGGGTTATGCCGCCTCTTGGTGGCATAACTCCTTTAACCTGCACTATTTTCGACCCTACTTTTTGTGGCAGATTTCATTCCTTCAATTTCGCCCAAATTTGCGTTTTAGATTCTTATCGTCCAACTCTCCCTCTTTCTCCTTACAACGTCGCAAATCGCCACAAACACGCCCACAGGGGCAATTCAACAACCAGCAGTCACATTTCAATAAGTGTTGCAATTCCAGAAAAGAAAAAGATACAATACTTACCTGTACTGCATCTTCTTTCTGTTTAACATTTCTCCTACTTTTCCTGCATTTGATCCTCATTCTCGCATAATCTTCTTGCTACTAATTACTTGGTGTAAAATTGGTGTGGTTTTTCTTGATTAAACCTCACAAACCCTTGATAACACTGCGTTTTTGCCTGTGCAATCTTTTTGTGCCGTGGCAAATAAAAAGCACTTTAATTTTATCTTGCATATCTTCGTTTTTCCTTGTAT
>UMGR01006614.1_pt1 | contig 8557 bp, 5 predicted proteins | sample 1965321 | NCBI WGS metagenome assembly UMGR01 (sample SAMEA4836077, study PRJEB28245) | human gut metagenome | biome: gut microbiome; material: fecal sample | place: Denmark | collected 2008 | reverse complement strand
TTCTGTATGAAAAACAGAGGCATAGACATCCTCTAAAGTATCTCTTCCCTGATCATTGTATCCATATCCGCTTACATAGTTAAAGCATCCTTCACTTACGCGGTTCTCCTGCATGGCATGAATTACTTTTAACTGATTGTATTCAGCGTTTCTGTCAAATTCTTCAAAACGTTCTTTTAGTTTCTCTTCTGTCTTCTGTCCGAATGCCCAGACTTCTTTGCTGATTCCTAGCTGTTCGTAAATTGTTTCTGTAGTTGGTGTATTCATTTTTCTTCTTCTTTCTTTTTAAGTTTTTTATTGTTGATTTACATGGCAAAGCTGCATTTTATCTAAATGCAGCCTGATGTCCTAATGAATGATTTCTTTTTCCTTTAAAACAGTGAGCATCTGTTGGATCAGTTGTTTATTTTCTCTTCCAATCTCACTTTTATCAAGCCAGATGACATCTCTTTCTCTTCTAAACCAGGTCAGCTGTCGCTTGGCAAAATGTCTTGTGTCTCTCTTAATAATGCGTACGGCTTCTTCCAAAGGATACTCTCCTTCAAAATAGCCAAACAGTTCTTTGTATCCAAGTCCCTGCATCGCAACACTTTCTCTTTTAAGTCCGCGCAATCTTAATGCATTGACTTCTTCAAGAAGTCCTTCCTGCATCATCAGATCGACACGTTTATCAATCCGGTCATAGAGAATCTTACGATCATCTGTCAGCACAAAATATGCGGAGTTATAAGCAGATTCTTTCTCTCGTTCCGCCTCATTGTGCTCGGAAATCTTCTGTCCGGTCTGCTGATAATATTCCAGCGCGCGGATCACACGTTTTATATTATGAAAATGAATCTGTTCCGCAGATTCCGGGTCTACTTTTTCAAGCATTTCATGAAGATATTCTGCGCCCTGGGTTTTGGCAAGTGCTTCTAATTCTTCCCGATAAGCAGTATCGGCATTATTTTCTGTGAAATCAATGTCGTAAAGTAATGCCTGAATATAGAATCCTGTTCCGCCGACAACGATCGGAATATGTCCCCGCTGATAGATTCCTTCCATTGCTTCTTTTGCCATCTGCTGAAAGAGAACAACGTTAAAATCCTCAGACGGATCAAGAACATCTACCAGATGATGCGGCACACCGTCCATCTCTTCCGGACGGATCTTGGCAGAGCCGGTGTCCATCTCCTTGTAGACCTGCATAGAGTCAGCAGAAATGATCTCTCCGCCGATCGCTTTGGCAAGTCCGATGGAGGCAGCAGTCTTTCCGACAGCGGTTGGGCCGGTCAGAATGACAAGTGGGCGTTTGTTTGTCTGTTCCATCTATATTTCCTCGATTCCATTTATACAATTCGTTTAAATTTCTTTTCCAGATCACGTTTTGTCATGGCAATGATCGTCGGTCGTCCATGCGGACAGTGATATGGATTGTCCAGTGTCAGGAGTTCGCCGATCAGTTTGTCTACTTCCTGTGCAGAAAGACGGTTATTTCCCTTTACAGCAGCCTTACAGGACAAGGATGCAACCTTCTCATCGATCAGCTCCGGTGTCATAGAAGTAGAAAGACCTTCGGTCAGATCATCGATCATCTCCATCAGAAGTTCTTTCTTGGCAATACTGAACAGATTGTCAGGTACTGCACGGACTGCATACTCTTCTCCACCAAAAGGTTCAATCTCGAAACCAATGCGTGAAAAGCGGTCCATATTTTCATTCAGAAGCTGTGCTTCCTGCATGGATAAGCTTAAAATGATCGGAGGACTTAAGTACTGAGAAGTAAATTCTCTGCTTTTCATTTCACGCAAGGTACGCTCATACAAGACGCGTTCATGAGCCGCATGCTGATCAATGATGTAGAGATTATCTTTAAATTCTACGAGCCAGTAGGTGTCAAAGACCTGGCCGATCAATTTATATTCTGCACGGATATCTCTTTTTAAGAAATTTTCTTCAAAGAGATCCATCTGCGTACCGTTTTCTGGTTCTGATTTTGCGTCGGTTATTTCACAATCAGATACTGCATCGGTGTTGGTGGTGGCAGTTTGCATTTCAACAGCTGGTTTGGATTTTTGAACTGCTGCCGCAGTTTCCGGTGCAACTGTCTTATCTGCTGCTTCAACGGCGTATTTGACATGTTCAGCAATTTTGTCTTTCTGTTCATCTGCACGGAAAATCTCTTTCCGGTCTGCAACTTCGGCGGAAGAAGAACGATTATGGTAAGAAAGTACGCGCTCCTTCATCTTACGGATAAAATAATCCTCATCTTGAACATCATCCTTAACCGTTTTCTTGGATTCTTTGATCAATTCCGCAGCTGTTACTTTTTCATTCTCCTTACGCGGACGAAGAAGAAACGGACTGCCGGTATCCTCTTTATTTTTGGTCGAAGCGGATGTGAATGTCTTTTTCACTCGCTCCGGTCTTTCTGCCTTGTTTTCGTTCGATTCCACCGGATCAGGAACTTCTGCTTTCTGGATCAGTTCCGGTTCCAGCAAAGTCCTGTGTACGGCTTCAAAGACGGTATTATAAACCTCCTGCTGCCGTGAGAAGCGAAGTTCCATCTTTGTCGGATGCACATTGATATCTACATTTTCTCCACTCAGATGAAAATGCAGAACTGCAAATGGAAACTTGTGCTGCATCACAAAATCACGATAAGCGTCTTCCACGGATTTGGAGATCATTGCACTTTTGACATAGCGGCCGTTTACGAAGAAATTTTCAAAGTTACGATTTCCACGTGTGATGATCGGCTTGCCGAGAAAACCTGTGATATGGATACCATTTTTCTCATAATCGATCTCAATCAGGTTAGCCGCTACGTCACGGCCATAGACATTGTAGATCACATCTTTCAGTTTTCCATTTCCGGAAGTACGCAGTTTTTCCTGTCCGTTATTTAAAAACTGAAAAGCAACTTCCGGATGAGACAGGGCAAGATGCATTAATAGATCCTGCACATGTCCGGCCTCTGTCATTGGTGTTTTCAAAAATTTTCTTCTCGCAGGAACATTGTAAAATAACTGATGGACGAGGAAAGTTGTCCCGTTTGGCGCACCGGTATCTTCCAAGGATACTTCTTTTCCACCTTCAATGACATAGCGGGTACCAAACTCTGCATCGGCTGTCTTTGTGATCAGTTCCGTCCGGGTGACGGCTGCAATACTTGAAAGCGCCTCTCCACGAAATCCCAAAGACGCGATGTGAGACAGGTCTTCCACTGTCTCAATCTTGCTTGTAGAATGGCGCAGAAAAGCACGCTGCACTTCATCCTGCGGAATGCCACAGCCATTATCTGTAATACGGATGAAGGAAATGCCCCCGTCCTTGATCTCTATTTTTACAGAAGTAGATCCTGCGTCGATCGCATTTTCAACGAGTTCTTTTACAATTGACGCTGGACGCTCAATCACTTCACCTGCGGCAATTTTATCAATTGTGATCTGGTCTAATACATGAATGTGTGGCATATTTCCGCCTTTCCTTTTACCAACGGTTCTTCAGCTTATTCTGTAACCGGTAGATTGTATTTAAAGCATCGATCGGTGTAAGATTTCCGACATCGATATTTTTCAATTCATCAAGTACGTCATCATCTTTTACAGTGTCAAACAGAGACATCTGTGCCATATCGACTTCGTCATATTTTTTTGCCTTACTTTTTTTCTTTGCAGTATGTTCCTTGGCCGCGATCTCACTGACGCGGTTTGTGATATCCTCATCGCTGAGTTCCTCTACGATTTCCTTCGCACGGGAAATGACAAGATCCGGAACGCCGGCAAGTTTTGCAACCTGGATACCATAACTCTTGTCAGCCCCGCCTTTTACGATCTTTCGTAAGAATACGATGTCATCGCCCTTTTCTTTTACAGCAATACAATAGTTGTTGACATTATCAATCTTTCCTTCGAGTTCTGTCAGTTCATGATAATGTGTGGCGAATAAAGTTTTTGCTCCCAACAGTTTGCTGTCGCTGATGTATTCTACAACAGCCCAGGCAATTGACAGACCGTCAAATGTACTTGTTCCGCGTCCGATTTCATCAAGAATGAGAAGACTTTTTGAGGTTGCATTTCTTAAAATATTGGCAACTTCGGTCATCTCAACCATGAATGTACTCTGTCCGGAAGCAAGGTCATCGGATGCTCCGACTCTGGTGAAAATACGGTCGGAAAGACAGATGTTCGCGCTCTCTGCCGGGACAAACGATCCGATCTGAGCCATCAGTGCGATCAATGCAGTCTGACGCATGTAAGTTGATTTACCTGCCATATTCGGACCTGTGATGATTGAAATTCTATGTTTCTTATCATCCAGATAAGTATCATTGGCAATAAACATATCATTTGGAATCATTCGCTCAACGACCGGATGACGGCCTTCTTTGATATCAAGGATTCCTTTTTCATTAATTTTCGGACGGACGTAGTTGTTGCGCTCTGCAACAAGTGCAAGAGAACTGAACGCATCCAGTGCGGCAACTGCTTTGGCAGTTTGCTGGATTCTCTCCACCTGTCCGGCAATCGTTTCACGGACTTCGCTGTAAAGTTCATATTCCAGTGCATACAGCTTATCTTCTGCACCAAGGATCATGTCTTCAAGTTCTTTAAGCTCCGGTGTGATATAACGCTCAGCATTCGCAAGGGTCTGTTTTCTTGTATAATAATCCGGGACAAGATCTTTATAAGAATTTGTCACTTCCAGATAATAACCAAATACTTTGTTATATTTTATTTTTAGATTTTTAATACCTGTTTTTTCTCGCTCATCATTCTCAAGTTTTGCAAGCCAGTCTTTTCCGTCCGATTTCGCCCGGCGAAGCTTATCAACTTCTTCGTTATAACCGTCGCGGATAATATTTCCCTCTTTCATGGCAAGCGGCGGATCCTCACGAATGGCTTTCGTGACGAGCTCGCAGAGATCTTCTAATGCATCCAGATCTTCATAAATCTCTTTTAAAAGCGGTGCCTGCAGATCCTGTAAAATATAGCGGATCGGTGGCAGCATCTCCAGAGAACCTTTGAATGCGGTGAGGTCTCGCGGATTTGCAGAACCGTAAGTGATCTTCGTGATCAGACGCTCCAGATCATAGACCGGAGATAAATATTCCCGGATCTCTTCACGGGCAATGGCCTGATTTTTCAGTTCTTCTACTGCATCCAGTCTGCGGTTGATCTCGGATTTATCGATCAAAGGCTGTTCTACATTTTTGCGAAGCGTACGTGCGCCCATTGCAGTACGTGTTTTGTCAAGAACCCAGAGAAGGGAACCACGCTTCTGCTTTTCACGTAAAGTTTCGCACAGCTCCAGATTTCGACGTGTAGAACTGTCAATCAGCATATATTTTCCTGTGATATATGGTGTAATATGTGTCAGGTTGGAAAGTGAATTTTTCTGTGTCTCAAATAAATAGATCAGAAGTGCTCCGGCACTGATGATTCCACAGTCATAATCAGCAAGTCCAAGCCCTGCAAAATTCTTTACTTTGAAATGCTCAAGCAGCTTATCTTTGCAGACAGCATCATCAAAATACCAGGAATCGAGAGAATAAATCGTGATTCCAAGCTTGTCTCTCATCGCATCCAGATCCATACCGCTCATATAGAACGCTTCGTTGCAGATGATCTCAGACGGACTGAATTTATAAATCTCATCCATCAGACGGCTGCTGTCCGGAAGTTCTGTGACAAAATAATCTCCGGTAGAAATATCTGCGATTGCAACTCCATAGCGGTCTGCAATATAGACGATACACATGATGTAATTATTCTTCGTTTCATCTAATGCCTGTGTATCCAGATTCGTTCCGGGTGTAACAATTCTTACAACCTCACGTTTTACGATCCCCTTCGCAGTCTTTGGGTCTTCTACCTGTTCACAGATTGCGACTTTGTATCCCTTCGCAACAAGACGGTTCAAGTAACCTTCTACGGCATGGTATGGGATTCCGCACATCGGGGCACGTTCATCCAGACCACAGCTTTTCCCGGTCAGTGTGATCTCAAGCTCTCGGGATGCAGTCAAGGCATCGTCAAAGAACATTTCGTAGAAATCGCCGAGGCGGTAGAATAAGATACAATCCTTGTACTGCTCTTTCGTCTCGCAATAAATTTTCATCATCGGTGTCAGCTTATCTATGTCAATATTTTCCATCAATTTCTCCTTAGTTTTCAAAGGTTTTCTAAAAACTCTTTAGAATGTAAGTTCGCAAATCATTCTAACAAATTTTAACATGAATTTCAAGCTGATGTTGAGAACGTAGAAATGTATCATTTTGTCGGAGTACCTATATCGCAATGTGCGAAGAGAGCGAACTGAAGAATATTCGTTTAATATTCTTGGGTTCGCTCTCTTCTTTTAATTTGAAAAAATTATTATTTCATTTTTCATAAACAACTTCTAACTGTCCGGCATCCATCTCGCACACTGTATCACACAACCATTCCATTTCCATCACATTGTGTGCAGCTAACAGGATAGTTGTTCCTTTTTCTTTCAATTCAACAAAGAGTTCGCAGACATCCTGTGCGCCTCTTTTATCCAATCCATTGAATGGTTCGTCTAAAATTAATAATTTTGGTCGCTCCATGATCGCCTGTGCAATTCCAAGGCGTTCTCTCATCCCAAGTGAATATTGACCTACTTTCTTTTTAGAAAACGGATCAAGACCAACTCTTGCGATTGCATCCCGGATCTCAGTATCTCCTATTTTTCGATTAAGTTGTGCAAGGCGTTTTAAGTTTTCATATCCACTGATATATGGAAGAAATCCCGGACTCTCGATAATCATTCCGGTATTTTCCGGAAAATCAATATCTTTTCCAATTCTTTTTCCATAGACATATACGCTCCCTCTGTCAGGTTGAAGAAAACCGCAGATGCATTTGAACATTACAGTTTTACCGGAGCCATTAAATCCCATGATTCCGTGGATTTTTCCTGCCTCAAAGGTATGACTGATTCCTTTTAATACTTTTTCTTTGCCAAAAGATTTTGTTAGATTTTTAACTTTCACAGCAGCTTTCATAATTTTCCCCTTTCTTATTCCGTCAGGATTCATCAACCTGAGAAAATGTAAAATTATATCGTTTGATACATTTTCTCGAGATGAAAAGCAAAATACATATCACTGCAAGGAATAACAGGATGCTTATTTTTATTTGTGGCAAATAATCATATCCGAAATTATGCATTGGAAATGTTGCGTGATTTAAGGGTGATAACCATCCGCAAAGAATATTTGCCCGATAGGAAAGCCCTCCACCCAGATGAAAAACTTTTTGAAAAATATCCGGAGTCAGAAGAATTCCATAAAGATTTATCAAGAGTGCGCCAACAACGCCTCCGGCTCTTCCCTTCTGTAGATTTAATACAAGCATGACGGAAGTAATAAATAACGAATAGAAAAGCATAAGAAATACAACACAGATTGCACATTTATATGGTGTTGTCATTTCCATTGTCTTTATTGATACAGGAACCGTAAGATGATTATTACTTCCATATCCAATGCTTGCAGCAGTCTGGCTCCATACATTTCCAACGTAAGCCCAAGGACTTGCAATTAGAAGTTCTGTCAGGCAGAGGAAGACTGTATAAAGGCAAGTAGACAGGATCACATATAGGATCTGACTTGCCATCCATACGCTTCGCTTTGTCCGGATCAGCCAATAGGGCGTCATCTGATTTACAAAAGGCATATCTGCAAATAATAACAGCAGTAAAAGGGATGAAAGCATCACAGACTGCGCATCACCGAAGGTCCAGATCAGTGGCTCGAACATTTGCACCGGTGTCTGGAATGTCTGTGCCTGCTCTAAAATCTGATTTGTCAACATCAGACAAAGTACAAATCCTAATGCAAAAGTCATCCAGATTCTCGGATTTTTGTCCCAGTCAGAGAAATTTCTTTTTGTTAGAAGAAAGATTTGATGAATGTCCGTTTTAAATTGCGTTTTTTTCATGCCACCACTCTCCTTACCACGCATTTACGCAAAGCCAGTGCCAGAAGACTGCTGATCAGAAGCAGAGCCAAAAGACAGAATCCGTTTCCATAATATGCCGGGCTTGCCCACTGCTTTGGACTTAGGAAAAAATAATTGCGGTAATATCGTTCTTGAAACACTGTTAGTACATAATATAAAATAAATGGAACAGCACAGCTCAGATACTTATTTTTAGTCAAAACTGCTGTCAGTGAACCGCATAAAGACCACAATGCTCCATTTAGAAAAAGTCGGATAAATCCAATTCCTGTGATACTTATTACCTCTGATATATTTTGCAAAGTATTCAGAGTCGGGATATTTCTACAGATAACTATAAAAACAACCAATGCAATTCCTGCCGCTGAAACGGAAATGGCACCACCTGTGAATGCGACTCCAAAACTTTTCATCCAAATATAATTTCTTTTTCCTATTCTGTTAATAAGAAACCATGCATAGCGGCTGTGTAATTCTTCCTGTATATCTGCGGCTGTTGCCAGAGGAACCAACAGTGGAAAGAAAAGCAAGGCTTTTTCTGAAGTGATTGCATAGGTGAAGATGCATAACCAGGCTTTCCCTTCTGT
>UMGR01037890.1_pt1 | contig 8943 bp, 8 predicted proteins | sample 1965321 | NCBI WGS metagenome assembly UMGR01 (sample SAMEA4836077, study PRJEB28245) | human gut metagenome | biome: gut microbiome; material: fecal sample | place: Denmark | collected 2008 | reverse complement strand
CGCCCGCCCCTACCTTAAGGCTTCTAAACATTGCGCCGCGCACGGCGCAAAAATCTTGATCTGTATTTCTGACGACCTGTGCGTCAGAAATACACTTTACAGGCTGCAAACGTGCGAGCGCAGCGAGTGCGCTGCCGCAGCCTGAATCCTACTCAAAAATTCGCTTCGCGGATTTTTGAAGTCTTACTGCTCGATTTGTTCCATAACGTACGCTTCAACGATATCGCCGACCTTGATGTCGTTGTACTTTTCGAAGCTCAGGCCGCACTCGTAGCCCTGCGCGACTTCCTTGACGGAGTCCTTGAAGCGCTGGAGCGAGGCGAGGTGACCCTCGTGGACGACGATGCCGTCGCGCACGATACGCACGTCGCACGCGCGCTGGATCTTGCCGTCGGTGACATAGCAGCCCGCGACGGTGCCGACGGACGAGACTTTGTAGGTCTGGCGAATTTCGGCGTGGCCGATGATGGCCTCGCGGAACTTCGGCGCGAGCATACCCTTCATAGCGGCCTCGATCTCGTCGATGGCGTCGTAAATGACGCGGTACATGCGCATGTCGACATGGTTGCGGGCCGCGCTGTCGCGCGCCGCGGCGTCCGGACGGACGTTGAAGCCGACGATGATGGCGTTGGACGTGGCCGCGAGCATGACGTCGCTCTCGTTGATCGCGCCGACCGCGCCGTGGATGACGCGCACGCGGACCTCGTCGTTGGAGATCTTCTCAAGCGACGCCTTGACAGCCTCGACCGAGCCCATGACGTCCGCCTTGACAATGATGTTGAGGTTCTTCATTTCGCCCGCCTGGATCTGGCTGAACAGGTCCTCGAGCGAGACCTTCGTGATGGGGGCGTTGGCCTTGCGCTTTTCCTCTTCCTTGCGCTGCTCCACGAGCTCGCGGGCAAGGCGCTCGTCGGCGACGGCGTTGAAGTGTGCGCCGGCCTCGGGCACTTCGCCAAGGCCTGTAATCTCCACAGGCACGCTGGGACCCGCGGTGGTGAGCTTCTGACCCTTGTCGCTCATCATCGCGCGCACGCGGCCGACGGCCGTGCCGGCGATGATGATGTCGCCCTGATGGAGCGTGCCGTTCTGGACGAGCAGCGTTGCGATCGGGCCGCGGCCCTTGTCAAGGCGCGCCTCGACCACAGCACCGGACGCGGCGCGGTTGGGGTTGGCCTTGAGCTCGGCGACCTCGGCGGTCAGCGCGACCATTTCGAGCAGGTTGTCGATGCCCATGCCGGTCTTGGCGGAGATGGGGCAGACAATGGTGTCACCGCCCCAGTCTTCAGCAACAAGGCCGTACTCGGTCAGCTGCTGCTTGATGCGCTCGGGGTTGGCGTCGGGCTTATCCATCTTGTTGATGGCGACGATGATGGGAATTTCGGCGGCCTTGGCGTGGTTGATGGACTCGATGGTCTGCGGCTTGATGCCGTCCTCCGCCGCGACGACGAGGATGGCGATATCCGTGATCATCGCGCCGCGGGCGCGCATGGAGGTGAACGCCTCGTGGCCCGGGGTATCGAGGAAGGTGATGGGCTTGCCTTTGATCTGCACCTGATAGGCGCCGATGTGCTGGGTGATGCCGCCCGCCTCGCCGGAGGCGACGTGGGCATTGCGGATATAGTCGAGAAGGCTCGTTTTGCCGTGGTCGACGTGACCCATGACGACGACGACCGGCGCGCGGGGCTGGAGCTCGTCGGCGCTGTCCTTGTGATCGTCGATGAGCTTTTCCTCGATCGTCACGACGACTTCCTTTTCGACCTTGCAGCCGAGCTCTTCAGCGACAAAGGACGCGGTGTCAAAGTCGATCATCTGGGAAAGGGACGCCATCACGCCGTTTTTCATCAGGCACTTGACGACCTCGGCGCCCGTCTTCTTCATGCGGGAGGCCAGCTCGCCGACGGAGATCTCGTCGGGAATTTTGACGGTCAGCGGCGTCTTCTTCGCGATCTCAAGCTGCAGGCGGCGCATCTTCTCGGCCTCCTCCTGCTTGCGCTTGCCGGAGAACGGCTGCTGACGGTTGTTGCGGTTTCTGTTGTTGCGGAACTTTTCCTTGCTGCCGCGCTCTAAGTCGCGGCGGTCACCGGAGCGCTCGGCCATGTCCTGCAGCTTTTCGTCGTACTTGTCAAGGTTGACGTTCGTGACCTTGCGGGTGTCGACGATCTTCTTTTCCGGCACGCGCGTCGTGGGATGCTGCGTGGCGGTGGACTTGCTCTGCTGCTGCACCGGCTGGGCGTTCTGCTGCGGCTGGGCGGGCTTACCCTGCTGGCCCTGCTGGGGCTGGGGAAGGCTGCCGCCGTTATTATTGTTATTTCTCGGCTGGTTCTGGGCATTATTCGCCTTCGGCTGGTTCTGCGCGGGGGCGGGGGCAGCCTTGGGCTCGGGCTTTTTCTGGGGAGCGGACTCGGCGTAGATCGACTCGATCTTCACCTGATGCTTCTGCGTCAGATGCTCGAAAATCAGGTTGACCTCGTCCGCGGACAACACCTGCGAAGGCTTCTTGCTCCCGTCCTCATAGGTACTCAGAACGGACAGAATGTCCTTCGACGTAAGGCCGAAGTCCTTTGCCATATCGGATACCTTGTTCTTGTTCATTGTAGTAGCCAAATTATTGCACCTCCGTGTGTTGTGATCTCTGCTTACTGTCTTTCTTGATGCTGCCCTTGCCCTTCTTCACGGGGCGGGAATGGGCAAAGCGCCTTGCCGCGCGCTGCTTTTCCGCGGCACGGTGCGCCTCTTCTCTCTCGGCGCGCGTGCGTCCGTGCTTGACCGCGCCTCTCGGGCGCTTGCTCTCGCTCTTTTCCGCGCTCTTGGCCTTTGCGGCGGGAGCGGGCTGCAGCTCTTCCTGATGCGGCTTTTTCTTGCCGGTGCGCACATTTTTTTCGTGCTGCTTGAGCTCTTTCCTCCGCTCGGCGGCGCGGGCCGCCTTGATCGCCAGACGCTTGGCCGCTTCGCCGTAGTGCGCTTCGTCACTTTCCACCAGCTTTTTCGCGACGGCCTCGGCAAAGCCGATGTCCGTCAGCGCCAGCAGCGCGCAGGATGTGCGCCCCAGCGCTCTGCCGAGGTCCTCCTTCGTCGGCGGGATCTCAAGGCAGATGCACTCGCCCGCCTCGCCGAAGTGGAGCGCGCGGCGACGCGTGTTGTCCGCCGCATCCGAGGCGATGAGGATGAGCCGCGCGTGCTTGCTTCGTGCCGCCGCGCCGACGGGCTCTTCACCGACCTCCAGCTTTCCGGCCTTTTTGGCAAGGCCAATCAGATTGAGCAGTTTATCCACCGTTTGCCATCTCCTTTTCCATTTCTTCGTAGACGCTCTCGGGGATGGCCGTGTCCAGCGCGCGCTCGAGCGCGCGGGATTTGCGCGCCCGCTTGAGGCATTCGCTGTTCGGGCAGACGTAAGCGCCGCGCCCGGGCTTTTTGCCCGTAAAGTCGAGCGACACCTCGCCTTGCGGCGATTTGACGGCGCGGATGAGCGCGCGTTTGTCCTTCATCTCGCGGCAGCCCACACACTGGCGCTGCGGGATCTTCTTTACTTTCTGCATGAGCCGCCCTCCTCTTTGGCGCTTTCAGCGCCTCGGACTTTTTTGCGCCGCACACGGCGCAAATGAACTGAAATCGTTTTTACCGGCGACCGGTGCGTCAGTAAAAACACTTCTCGCCCCGCAAGTGTGCGAGCGCAAGCGAGTGCGCGCAGCGGGGTGCAAATTGAAGCTCAAAAATGTGCCTATGCACATTTTTGAAGATCACTCTTCTTCGCGATAGCTCTCGGGCTTGATGTCGATCTTGTAGCCGACGAGGCGCGCGGCTAAGCGCGCGTTCTGCCCCTCCTTGCCGATGGCAAGGGAAAGCTGATCGTCGGGCACGATGACGCGGCAGGCCTTGCCCTCTTCGGCAAGGCGCACGTCGACAACGTCCGCCGGAGCGAGCGCCGCGGCGATGTACTCTGCGGGATCGTCGCTGTACTTGATGATGTCGATCTTTTCGCCGCGCAGCTCTTCGACGATGCTGTTCACGCGCTGGCCGTGGGGGCCGACGCACGCGCCGATGGGATCAACGTTCTCGTCGTTGCTCCACACCGCCATCTTCGTGCGGGAGCCCGCCTCGCGGGCGATGGAACGGATCTCGACCGTGCCGTCGTAGATCTCGGGCACTTCAAGCTCGAAAAGGCGCTTGACGAGACCCGGATGCGTGCGGGAGATCACGACCTGCGGGCCTCTCGACTGGCGGCGCACGTCGACAAGGTAGACCTTGATGCGCTGGCCCTCGATGAGCGTCTCACCCTTGACCTGCTCGCCGGCGAGAAGAATGGCGTCTGTCGCTTCCGTGCCGGTGCCGATGCGAAGGGACGCATTGCCCGTGCGGGGATCGATGCGCGTGACGACACCGGTGAGAATTTCATGCTGCTTGGAGTTGTATTCGTCGTAGACCATGCCGCTCTCGGCTTCGCGCAGGCCTTGGATGATGACCTGCTTGCCGTTGCCCGCGGCGATGCGGCCGAATTCGATGTTGTCGACGGGAATGTTGACGATATCGCCGACATTGTACTTGGCGGAGATGGCCTTCGCGTCATCGAGGCTCATCTGCGTGCCGGGGTTCTCGACCTCATCCACGACTTCCTTCTGCACGAACATCTTGAGCTCGCGCTTGCCCTCGTCCACATCGACCACGACGTTTTCCACGCCCTCGTGGTCGCGCTTGTAGGCGGTGGTGAGCGCCTGAACGATCTTATCCATCATAAAGGTCTGAGAAATGCCGCGTTCCTTTTCCAGCATCGCAAGCGCTGCGAAGATTTCATCACATTTCATGGGTATGCTCCTATTCTGTATAATCAAAGTAATTGGTATTCTTTTTGGTTAAAAGTCGCAGCGCAGGCGCACGAGCGCGACCGCGTCCTTTTCAAAGCGCTTTTCCTCTTCGCCGATGCGAAGCGTGACCGCACCGTTGTCGTAGCCCGCGAGGTCACCGGAAAATTCCTTGCGCCCGTCCACGGGCTTGTAGGTCTTCAAGAGCACGGGCGAGCCCATGAACTGCTCAAAGTCACCGGGCCGCTTGAGCGGGCGCTCCGCGCCGGCGGACGCGACCTCGAAAATGTAGCTCGACTCGATGGGGTCGGCCTCGTCCAGAATATCGCTCAGCGCGCGGGAGATGGCCTCGCAGTCGAGGATGTTCACGCCGCCGTCCTTATCAATGTAGATCCGCAGATACCACTGTCCGGCCTCGCGGACATATTCCACGTCCCAGAGCTTGCAGCCGTTCTCTTCGACCACGGGGAGCGCCAGTTCGCGCACGGTCTCTGTCACTTTCTTCATTGTATCCCTCGCAATCCGCGTTTTTTCCGAAATTTGCAAAAGAAAGAGCGGGCCAAACGGTCCACTCTGCGTTTCCTGCATCCATAACACAAGCATACTATCACACAAAGCTGCGGAATGCAAGCGTTTTTGCGCGCAGTTTGCGGCTTTTTTGAAAAAATTTCCGCTGTTTTTCGTTATTTTTTGCGCGCCGCACCCTTCCCGCTTGCAAAGCGGGGAAAAGTATGCTATAAGGATAGGACTCTGAATAGAGAATGAGAGAGAGGGATATTTTATGGCGCGTTCCGCCACGCTCGATATGACGCAGGGCAGCCTTGGCCGCCAGATCATCGGCTTTTCGCTGCCTCTGATGTTCACTAACCTTTTGCAGATGCTCTTCAGCATGGTCGACCTTGCGGTCGTCGGCCGCTTTTCAAGCTCCGCCGCCATGGGCTCGGTCGGCTCGACCACGACGCTCATCTTCCTGTTCACGGGCTTTCTTATGGGCCTTGGCAGCGGCGTCAACGTGCTTGTCGCCACGCATTTCGGCGCACGCAGCGAGAAAAACGTGCGCGAGTCCGTTCACACGTCGTTTCTTGTTTGCCTGATCGCGGGCTTTTTGATGCTGGCGCTGGGCCTTATCTTTGCCCGCCCGCTGCTCGAGCTTCTGAACACGCGCGACGATCTGATCGACGGCGCGGAGCTGTACCTTCGCATTTACTTCCTTGGCATGCCCGCCGCCGCGCTCTATAACTACGGCAACGGCGTTCTGAATGCCATCGGCGACACGAAAACGCCGCTCATCTTCCTTTCCACCGCGGGCGTGCTCAATGTCATCCTCGACCTTGTGTTCGTCATCGGGCTCGGGATGTCGACCGACGGCGTCGCGCTCGCGAGCATGCTCTCGCAGTGCGTGTCCGCGGGGCTCATCGTCCGCTCGCTCATGCGCAGCAAGGAGATCTACAGCCTCAGCTTAAAAGAGGTCCGCTTCCACAAGGACAAGGCCATCCACGCGCTGTCTGTCGGCGTGCCGGCAGGTTTGCAGAACGCGATCTTCTCGGTCGCAAACCTCTTCATTCAGGCGGGCGTCAATTCGTTCAGCACCGTCGTCGTCGAGGGCAACTCCGCGGCGGGCAATGTGGATAACCTCGTCTACTCCGTGATGAACGCGTTTTACATCGCCTGCTCGAGCTTTGTCGGGCAGAACTACGGCGCGGGCAAATCGCGCCGCGTGCTCAAGAGCTACCTGCTGACGCTCTGCTATTCCGCAGTAGCCGCAGCGGTGCTCGGCGGGCTGTTCCTGCTGTTCGGGCACCAGTTTCTCTCGCTCTTCACGTCGGAATCCGACGTCATCGAGGCGGGCCTCGCGCGCATCTGGGTCATGTGCTTCTCGTTCCCGATCTCGGCCATGATGGACTGCACCACCGCCGCCTCGCGCGGCCTTGGAAAGGGCCTCGTGCCGATGATCTTCGTGTTCCTCGGCTCGTGCGTGTTCCGCGTGGCGTGGATCTACACCGTGTTCGCCCACTTCCATACGATCCGCTCGCTCTATATGCTCTATCCGTTCTCGTGGGTACTCACGGGCGCGGCGGAGATCGCATACTTTTTGTATTGCTATAAGAAATATGTCAAGCCGCTGGATGCGTCCCACGCAGCGGAATGAAAAAGAGCTGTCCGAAAGGACAGCTCTTTTTTTGCGACCATACTGGGCGCGTGTGCTTTTTCGCGCTTGTGCGAAAAACCAAAAATTTTCACAGCTTTTGCAAAGCTGCCAACTTGCGGTTTTTGTAATCCGCGTCCCCCGTCACCTCGCGGAGCACGGTGATCTCCTCGGGCAGCGCGGCACTGCTTTGCCCGTACTGGAACAGCACGGCCTTTTCCGCGCTGAAGGGATACACGTCGATCTCGCAGCGGCGGTCGGCGAAGACGAAACGATACTTTGTCTTGCGCACGGGCGAGAGCGCCGTGTCGCGCTCTAAGAGGTATTTTTCATACTGCTTTTGCGAGATGGGGCGCTCGGTGTCCCATTTTTCGCCGTTTTCCATGCGGTGCTTCTCGGTGTAGAAGTACAGCGTCTCCGCGCCGTTTTTCTGCATGCGCACGCGGCGCTCGATGTTCGGGTTCGTCAGCGCGAGATACGTCTGCGTCATGTCGATGGCCGCGGCGCGGTATTTGTGGGAAAACGCCGCCATGTCGGGCATGGCGATAAGGTACTTGCGTTTTTGCGCCATTGGCTCGACCTCGCCCACGGCGCGGTAAATTTCGCGCAGGGCGCGCTCGATTTTATTGTTGAAATTTGCGTCGTTGTCGATGATGCGCAGATTCGGGTGCGCGCTCCACGCGCGCAGCGTGCGGTCGTCCATCTCGCGCGCGAATTCGATGGATTCCGTGCGCGCGTTGTTGCCGAGGTCATAGGCGAACTCCGCGCCCTTGGCGCAGGTGATGAGATGGAGCACCATGTCGTAATTGGCGAGTACACGCTCTTCGGTGCGGCCGTCAAAGCGCGCGATGACCTGCGCGAACTCCTCATCCGACACGTAGGCCTTGTCGTCCATCAGCGCGCGGTCGTAGAGAATGAGAATATTGTCCTCCGGCACGAGCTGCGCGGCATCCAGTGCGAGCTTTTCCTTGTGGATCTGATCGCCGACGACAAAGTCCTGAAATTGCAGCATCGACATACAGTTGTCAAAGGGCTTGATGCCAAAGCCCGAAATGAGCTCAGTTGCCGTCTCGGGGATCGTGATGACGCGCCAGCCGTCCTCCTGCTTGAATTCCTTGAGCACACGGCTCACGAGCGTGGTTTTGCCCGCCGCGGGGCCGCCCGTGAGGACGATCTTTGTGATGCGCTTTGCCATAGTTACGCTTCCTTTCCGTGCAGAAGATAGTCGCCGAACGCTTCGACGGTCTTAAAGTACAGGTCGCAGTTTTGACGCATGAACGCCTCGATCTCTGGGATGTCGTTCGACCAGCCCGCGGCGGCGAAGCGCACATTCGCGGCCTTTGCCATGTCATATCCGGGCTTTAAGTCGTCGAGCACGAGCATCTGCTCGGCGGTGAAGCCGAGCTTTTCCATGATATCATAGAGCGCGTGCGGCTGGGGCTTGCGCCGGTCCTTTGGCACCTCCCAGCCGTAGACGAGCTTCGGCTCGGGGAGCTTATTTTCGCGGTAGTCGCGCAGAATGTTCGGCGAGAGCGAGTGCGACACGACGCAGATCGTGCCGCCCGCGTGCACGTAGTCCCACAGAATATCGCGCATCCCGTCGTAAACCTGCGGTACGTGGTGCTGGACATATTCGTGCCAGTACGCCTGCTCGTGCTTCATATCCTCCTCGGTCATGCCGACCTCGCCGTGGAAAAAGTCATAGACGCCGGGGTCAAAGTTTTTAAGGACGTATTCCTCCAGCGTGTAGCGCTTCGCCTTGGGGAAAAACTTCGCCGTGTACTCGGCAAAGCAGGGATAGTGCACCGTCGCGGTGGAGTTGACCACAGTGTCGTCATGGTCGAGCACAAGGCAGGGGTAGGTCATAAAAGGGACTCCTTTTTGATACTTTTTATAAAAGTATAGCATATTAAGTGTCAGCTCTGCAAGGGCGGGAAAAAGCAGCGCCGAAGGCGCTTCGTCTTTATTCCCTGCACCGTGCAGGGGAACGGGCAAAGGGGA
>UMGR01023190.1_pt1 | contig 9311 bp, 6 predicted proteins | sample 1965321 | NCBI WGS metagenome assembly UMGR01 (sample SAMEA4836077, study PRJEB28245) | human gut metagenome | biome: gut microbiome; material: fecal sample | place: Denmark | collected 2008 | reverse complement strand
GAAATTTTAAATATATAAGTAATTTATAATGCATGTAAAAAATACAACTATTTGAACAATTTTATAATAGTTGTATTTTCATATTTAATAGAAAAATCTAATAAAATGCAATGAAACTCTTTTAAAAAAAACTAAAATGTTATACAATAATAAAAAATGAAAATTGAGGAAAATGAATAAAAAGTGGCAAATATTTGAACCAGATAAAAATAAGATAGAAGAGATAAAAAGTAAATATAAAGTTAACCAATTATTAGCTACAATATTAGCTAATAGAAACATTTTAAAAGAAGAAGATATTAGACTATTTTTAAATCCAACAAGAAACGATTTTTATAATCCTTTTTTAATAACGGATATGGATATTGCAGTAAATAGAATAATAAAAGCTATAGAAAATAAAGAAAACATTACTATTTATGGTGACTATGATGTAGATGGAATAACAAGTATAACAGTATTAAAGAGTTTTTTAAATGATATTGGAGTAGAAACCAATACATATATACCAAACAGGTTAATAGAAGGATATGGATTGAACAAAGAAGCAATTGACAAAATTTCAAAAAAAGGATGCAATTTAATGATTACAGTTGATTGTGGTATATCTGCTATAGAAGAAATAGAATATGCAAACTCTCTAGGAATTGAGACCATAATAACAGACCATCATGAAGCAGGAAATGAAATACCAAAAGCAATTGCAGTAATAGACAATAAAAGAAAAGATAGTAAATATCCTTTCAGAGAATTAGCAGGAGTTGGAGTGGTTTTTAAATTAATTCAAGCAATAGGAATTACATTAAAACTAAAAGAAGAATCATATTTGAAATATTTAGACATCGTATGTATAGGAACAATATCTGATATAGTTCCGTTAGTAGATGAAAATAGAGTAATTGCAAAATTAGGGTTATTATTAGTGGCACAAACAAAAAATATAGGATTAAGATCAATTATTAATTCATCAGGATATAATAAAATAGACTCAAATACTATTTCATTTGGTGTAGCACCTAGAATTAATGCATGTGGAAGAATGGGAAAAGCAGAAGAAGCATTAGAACTATTCTTATCTAAAGATAAAAACGAGGTAAATGAATTAACTAATAAATTAAATGAACATAATAGAAAAAGGCAAGAAACAGAAAAAACAATTTTTGAAAATGCAGTAGAAAAAATAAAAGAAGAGCACTTAGATGAAAATAAAGCTATTATTGTTGGTGGAGAAAATTGGCATCATGGTGTAATTGGAATAGTTTCGTCTAAAATTACAGAAATGTATTTTAAACCAAGCATTTTATTTAGTTTTGAAGAAGATGGAATAGGAAAAGGTTCTGGAAGAAGTATTCCTGGATTTGATTTACATGAAGCTTTAATGAAATGTTCAGACACTATTGAAAAATTTGGTGGACATAGTATGGCAGTAGGAATTACAGTAAAAAAAGATAATCTAGAAAAGTTTAAAAAAGAATTTGAACAAATAGCAACACAAAGCAAAATTGATGAAATTATACCAATTATTAATATTGATGCAAAAGTAGATTTGAGTGATATTGATAAAGAAATGGTAGAAAGTTTAAAACAATTAGAACCATTTGGAGAAGCTAACAAAATGCCAGTATTTGCATTTAAAAATTTAAAAATAGATTCAATAAGAGCTCTATCAGAAGGAAAACATCTAAAATTAACATTAAAAGATAATAATTATATTATAAATGCAATTGGATTTAATATTGGATACTTAGCAAATGAATATAGAATAGGGGATAAAATAGATGTTGCTGGTGTATTAGAAATAAATACATTTAATGGCGTAGATAACTTACAAATTAACATTAAAGACATAATGAAATCAATATAATAATTATATAAGATATAAAACCAAAAAGGGGAAAGTGATATAATGAAAGAAGAAAAAGAGAAAACAATTCAAGACGTAATATCTAGAAGAAAGCAACATACAAGAAGAGTAGATAGTAAATTAATAATGAAAGCATATAATTATGCATATAGTTATCATGGCGACCAATGTAGAAAATCAGGAGAACCATATATTATACATCCATTAAATGTTGCTTATATTTTAGCTGATATAGGATTGGATGATAGTACTATTTGTGCTGCTCTTTTACATGATGTGGTAGAAGATACAGAAGTAACTCAAGAAGATATAACAAGAGAATTTGGAAAAGAAATATCTGACATGGTAGCTGGAGTTACAAAACTTAGCAATATTCAATTTAGCTCAGTAGAAGAGCAACAAGTAGAAGATTACAGAAAAATGTTTCTTGCAATGGGAAAAGACATAAGGGTAATAATTATAAAATTAGCTGATAGACTTCATAACATGAGAACCTTAAAATACTTAAAAAGAGATAGACAAATAGCAAATGCAAAGGAAACAATGGAATTATATGCACCTCTTGCTAATAGATTGGGACTGTATTCTTTAAAGTGGGAATTAGAAGATTTAGGATTTAAATATTTATATCCAGAAGAATATCATGAATTAGTAGAAGGAATTAACAAAAAAAGAGATGAAAGATTAAAATTCATAGAAAAGATAATGAGTGATATAAGAGTTGAATTAAAAAAACAAAGAATTGATGCAGAAGTTACAGGAAGAGCAAAGCATTTATATAGTATTTATCGAAAAATGAAAAGAGACAATAAGACATTAGATCAAATATATGATTTATTTGCACTTAGAATTTTAGTTAACTCTGTAAAAGATTGTTATGCAGCATTAGGAGTTGTACATGAATTATATAGTCCTATGCCGGGAAGATTTAAAGACTATATAGCAGTGCCTAAACCAAACATGTATCAATCAATACATACCACACTTTTAGGAGAAAAAGGAACACCATTTGAAGTTCAAATTCGTACATGGGAAATGCATAGAATTGCTGAATATGGTATTGCAGCACACTGGGCATATAAAGAAGCAAGTTATTTTGGAAAAAAACAAGCAGTAAAAGTAGAAGAAGACAAATTAGCATGGCTTCGTGAAACATTAGAATGGCAAAAAGATATGCAAGATCCACAAGAATTTTTGGATACATTAAAAACAGAACTTTTTGAAGATGAAGTATATGTATTTACACCAAAAGGAGCAATAAAAGTACTTCCGAGAGGAGCTACGCCAATTGATTTTGCTTATAGTGTACATGAAGAAATTGGACATCATATGACAGGATGTAAAATTAATAGTAAAATGATGCCAATAATAACACCTTTAAAAAGTGGAGATATCATAGAGATAATTACATCTGATAATTCAAAAGGGCCAAGCAGAGATTGGCTTAAATTTGTAAAAAGTTCTAGTGCAAAAAATAAGATAAAAGGATGGTTTAAAAAAGCTCAGAAAGCTGAGAATATTGAAAAAGGAAAAGAACTAATAGAAAAAGAATTAAAAAGAATAGGATTTACATATGCAGATTTATTTAAAAATGAATATCTTGAACCAATGCTTGAAAAATACAAATATAAAAATTTAGACGAAATGTATGCTGCAGTTGGATTTGGTGCTAATTCTCCTGTAAAAGTAATAGCGAGAATGTTACAAGAATATAGAAAAGAACATCAAGAAGAAGACATAGAAGAAAAAATTCAGGAATTAGCTAAAGAAAAAAATAGGAAACCAAGACCTTCAAATTCAGGAATTATTGTAAAAGGCATAGATAACTGTTTAGTTAAGCTCTCAAAATGTTGTAATCCACTTCCGGGAGATGAAATCGTAGGGTATATAACAAAAGGAAGAGGAGTATCTGTACATAGAAAAGATTGTACAAATATCAAAGACTTAATATCAGAAGAGAACAGAATGATAGATGTAGAATGGTATAAAGAAGAAAATAAAGTATCGTATCAAACAGACATAGAAATAAACTCAAATGATAGAGCTGGATTATTAGTAGATATTTTAAAAGAAATTGGTTCAACAAAAGCTCAAATAAGAGGAGTTAACACAAAAGTAACTAAAGAAAAAATTGCAATTATTGATATGACACTAGAAGTAGAAAATTTAGAAGAATTAAATAAAGCTATTAAGGTTATTAGAAAAGTAGATAGTGTATATGAAGTTAAAAGAAAAAAATAAATAAGAAGAAAACGTATATAATGAAAGGGAAAAATATGATTTTAAAAGAACTAAAGATAGATACATGGATAGGAGATCCAACTAATTGTTATATTATATTAGACGAAAAATCTAAAGAATTGATGGTAATAGATCCAGCTGGTGACGTGGATAAAATACAAGAAATGATAAAAATATTAGATGGAAAATTAAAATATATATATTTAACTCATTGCCACGGTGACCATATATTTGGAGTAACAGAATTGAAGAAAAATTGCGGAGGAAAAATATTAATACATCGTATGGACGCAGAAGGTTTGAATGATGCTGCAATTAATTTAACGCCATATATTAGAGAAGAAAATATAGAATTAGAAGCGGATTCTAGGATAGACGATGAAGATTTGATTCATTTGGGAAATTTAGAATTTAAAGTTATTCATACTCCAGGACATACTAAAGGTGGAACATGCCTATACTGTAAAGAGGAAATTTGTCTGTTTTCTGGAGATACTCTATTTAGAGGTACATGGGGAAGAACTGATGTACCAACAGGAAGTTTAGAAGATATAATGGATTCTATTACTAAAAAATTAATGGTGTTGCCAAATGAAACAATAGTATATCCAGGACATGGATTAAGTACAAGAATAAAAGATGAAAAACCAATTTATTTAGAATTAAAACCAAAATTAATATAAAATTTGTTATAATAGAAATGAAAGGAATGATTAATATGGCAAAAACAGAACCAAGAACATTATCAGGATTTATGGAATTATTACCAAATGAACAAATTCTATTTAATCAAATGAGAGAAACAATAGAAGATACTTATAAAAAATTTGGATTTTTACCATTAGATACGCCAGTAATAGAATTATCTGAAGTTTTACTTGCTAAAGCAGGAGGAGAAACAGAAAAACAGATTTATCGTTTTAATAAAGGAGATAAAGACTTATCTTTAAGATTTGACTTAACAGTTCCTCTTTCAAAATATGTAGCTAAAAATTATGGAAATTTGAGTTTCCCGTTTAGAAGATATCAAATTGGAAAAGTATATAGAGGAGAACGTACACAAAAAGGAAGATTTCGTGAATTTTATCAATGTGATATAGATGTCATAGGTGATGGAGAGCTTGATTTAATAAATGATGCAGAACTTCCAAGTGTTATTTATACGATATTTAAAAATTTAGGATTTAATAATTTTACTATTAGAGTGAATAATAGAAAAATATTAAATGGATTATTTGAAGAAATAGGTCAAAAAGAAAAATCAGTAGAAGTATTAAGAATAATAGATAAAATAGATAAAATAGGAAAAGAAGCAGTAATAGAAGAATTAGAAAAAATAGAAGTATCAAAAGATTCAATAAAGAAAATAATAGATTTTATAGAAATAGAAGGAACATCTGAAGAAAAAATAGAAAAACTAAAAAAATTAGAAATAAAAAACGAAACATTTATTACAGGTGTAAATGAATTAGAATTTGTCATAAAAAATATGGGAACATTTGGAATACCAAAAGAAAATTATAAAGTTGATTTAACAATAGCTAGAGGATTAGATTATTATACTGGTACAGTATATGAGACATTTTTAAATGAATACAGAGAACTTGGAAGTGTATGTTCAGGTGGAAGATATGAAAATTTAGCCGAATATTATACAGATAAAAAATTACCAGGAGTAGGAGTTTCAATAGGTTTAACAAGATTATTTTACAAGCTAAATGAATTAAATTTAATAAAAGCAAAGAAAAAATCGATATCAGATGTTTTAATAATACCAATGATAGAAGATTTAACAGTTCCAATAGAAATAGCAAGTGAATTAAGAAAAAGTGATATAAAAACAGAGATATATTTAAACAATAAGAAATTAAAAGCAAAATTCAAATATGCAGATAAGTTAGAAATACCTTATGTAGTTGTTATCGGAGAAGATGAAATAGAAGAGAATAAATATAAATTGAAAGATATGAAAACAGGAAATGAACAATTAGTAGATATTTCACAGATGATTAGAATTTTAAAACAATAATTCTATAAAATACAAAAATTAGAGTTTTTTATAAAACTCTAATTTTTATTGATATTTTAAAGTTATTTTATTACCATTTTTTTCAATAAAACCTTCATCTCTTAAAAGCTTTAATTCTCTCATCATAGCACTTCTGTCAACACTTAAGTAATCAGCTAAATCAGTAAGAGAAAATGGTAATATAAAACTTTTATTGAAATTTCTAGTTGACAAAATTGAGAAATATCCAAGTAGTTTATCACGTATGGATCTTTGAGTAAGTAGTTCAATTCTAGTGTTTAAAGAGGTTACTTTACTTAGTATAAGTTCTGGTAAATATTCAGAAAGAACTTGATGAAATTTGCAGTTGTTTTTACATTTCGTATGAATGTCATCATATGTGTAGAATAACACTTCACATTGTTTTTTAGCCTCAACTAATAGTTCGTTATTAGTTGTTATTGTATAAAAAACTTCTCCGAAAATATCATTTTTAGAAAAATGTTCAACAATTGTTTTGTTTCCATTAAAGTCATAGCGTACTAAGTCTGCATTCCCTTTTATTAACATACAAAATTGATTTCTTTTTTGTATATAAGAAGTGATTACTTGATTTTTTTGAAAGACTTTTTTTTGTACTTTTGTGCAATTTTTGCTAAAGTCATTTATAAAATTATCTATATTAAAGTCATTAAACATAGCAATATCAATCCTTTAATTTAAAAATTCAACTATATTATACAAAAAAAGTGTGATAAATGCAACAAGTAGTGAATTATAACTTTTACTATTTTATAAAAAATAAATTCTTTGAAATATTTTTGAAATATTTTTGTAATATAATTGTAATAAACGACAAAATCTTACAACAAAGCATGGATTAAAATTCAAAAAATAGAAAAAAGATAATTTGTTGCTTTTGCAACAGAAAAACAAATTTCTTAGTATATAATAAACCCATATTAAATTTGAGGGGGAAATGTAAGATGAAAGTTATCAAAAGAGACGGACGAGCAGTAGATTATGATAGAGAAAAAATCAGAATTGCTATTGATAAAGCAAATCAAGAAGTTAGACCAAGAGAAAGAGCAACAAAAGAAGAAGTAAAAGAAATTATTAATTATATTGAAGAGTTAGGAAAAAAGAGAATTTTAGTAGAAGATATTCAAGATATTATAGAAGAAAAATTAATGGAAGTACAAAAATATGAATTAGCTAAAAAATACATTGTATACAGATATACAAGAGCTTTAGTTAGAAAACAAAATACAACTGATGAGTCAATACTAGGACTAATTCGTAATGAAAATAAAGAATTAGCAGAAGAAAATTCTAACAAAAACACAATGCTTGCTTCTACTCAAAGAGACTACATTGCAGGAGAAGTTTCAAGAGATTTAACTAAAAGAATGTTATTACCAGAAAAAATTTCTAAAGCACATGAAGAAGGAATTTTACATTTCCACGATGCAGATTATTTCATACAACCAATTTTTAACTGTTGTTTAATTGATATAGGAAATATGCTAGATAATGGAACAGTTATGAATGGAAAAATGATCGAATCACCAAAAAGTTTCCAAGTTGCATGTACAGTTACAACACAAATTATTGCAGCAGTTGCAAGCAACCAATACGGTGGACAATCAGTTGATATGATTCATTTAGGTAAATATTTAAGAAAGAGTTATAATAAGTTCAAAAAAGAAATAGAAGAAAAATATGGAGATAAATTAAAATCAGATATTATAGAAGATTTAGTTCAAACTAGATTAAAGGCAGAATTAAAAGCTGGAGTACAAACAATTCAATATCAAATAAATACATTAATGACAACAAACGGACAATCTCCATTTGTAACATTATTCTTACATTTGGAAAAAGATGATCCATATATAAAAGAAAACGCGATGATTATTGAAGAAATTTTAAGACAAAGATATCAAGGAATAAAAAACGAAGCAGGAGTATATGTAACACCAGCATTTCCAAAATTAGTATATGTATTAGATGAATTCAACAGCCTAAAAGGTGGAGAATATGATTATTTAACAAAACTAGCAGTAAAATGTTCAGCAAAAAGAATGTATCCAGATTATATTTCTGCTAAGAAAATGCGTGAAAATTATGAAGGAAATGTATTTAGTCCAATGGGATGTAGAAGTTTCTTGTCACCATGGAAAGATGAAAATGGAAACTATAAATTTGAAGGAAGATTTAATCAAGGTGTAGTAAGTATTAATTTACCTCAAATAGGAATTATTGCAGACGGTGATGAAGAAAAATTCTGGAAGTTATTAGATGAAAGACTAGAACTTTGTAAAGAAGCTTTAATGTGCAGACATTATGCATTGTTAGGTACTCACTCAGATATTAGCCCAATACATTGGCAATATGGAGCTTTAGCTAGATTAAAGAAAGGTGAAACAATAGACAAATTATTATATGGTGGATATTCTACTATATCACTTGGATATATTGGTATTTACGAATTAACAAAATTAATGAAGGGTGTATCTCAAACAGAACCAGAGGGTCATGATTTTGCACTTAAGGTTATGAAACATTTAAACGAAGCTACACAAAGATGGAAAAAAGAAACAAATATAGGATTTGCTTTATATGGTACTCCAGCAGAAAGTTTATGTTATAGATTTGCAAGGATTGATAAAGAAAGATTTGGTACTATTAAAGATGTTACAGATAAAGGATATTATACAAATTCATATCATGTTGATGTAAGAGAAAAAATAGACGCTTTTGAAAAATTAAAATTTGAAAGTGAATTCCAAAATATTTCTACAGGAGGAGCAATTTCTTATATAGAAATACCAAATATGAGTAAAAACATAGATGCATTAGAATCAGTTGTTAAATTCATTTATGACAATATTCAATATGCAGAATTTAATACAAAATCAGATTATTGCCATGTATGTGGATTTGATGGAGAAATTATTATAAATAAAGATAATGAATGGGAATGCCCAAATTGCGGAAATAAAGACCATAATAAAATGTCAGTTGTTAGAAGAACATGCGGATACTTAGGAGAAAACTTCTGGAATGTAGGAAAGACAAAGGAAATAAAACAAAGAGTTTTACATTTGTAAAAATAAAACGAAGAATTTATATCAAGAAAAAATGGATATAAACTTTAATCGTTACAGTAATTATTAAATGCATAAAATAAAAGAG
>UMGR01002900.1_pt1 | contig 9345 bp, 10 predicted proteins | sample 1965321 | NCBI WGS metagenome assembly UMGR01 (sample SAMEA4836077, study PRJEB28245) | human gut metagenome | biome: gut microbiome; material: fecal sample | place: Denmark | collected 2008 | reverse complement strand
CTGGTGGCACACATCGTAAAAAAATACTACGCCCTGCCCGGCGGGCACGCTTTTCCACCTACGCCAGCCGGTGCATTGAAAATGAGATCCTCTCCCCAGCGCACTTTCAGATGGAAAAGAGAACCCACTCATTTTGCAAAGCAGCGCAAATGCGTCAAAATGGGTTTTCTGGGCTCAGGAAAGCGGTCACCTTTTTCTACTTCAAAAGGTATCATGTGAGGTATCCTGTCTAACCCCTCTCTACATCCTGCAGGTGCCGCTTGCCGGGCCGCACACCACTTCGGAAGCACAGGCGTTCTTTCATATGTACCACTCTTACGCCGACATCCCGAATCCATGGGACCGTCTGCGTTGGTGCCGCTACAGCCTTGGTCTGCTGCAGAAAGACGTTGCCGCCATGGTCGGCATGGAAGAATGGCTCTACCAGGACCTTGAAAGCGGCAATTTCCGCCGGAGCTTCTCCCCGGAGATTGCGGACAAGCTGGCTGCCTTCTATTCCATCCCGGTCAAAGACCTTCTGGATGACTACGCCCTGTTTTTCCACCGGGGCGGCGGAGACTTCCTCCGCAGATACCGGGAGGCAAAAGGCTGGAACCGTCAGCAGCTTGCCGACCATGCAAAGGTCAGCCGGACAAGCATCCGCTGCTGGGAGAGTGGACAAAAGACCATCAGTCAGAAGTGCTTTTGCCATCTGGTGGAAAACCTTGGTTCCGATTTTCCATCTATGCTTCGCATGTGAGGTATGGTAATTTTTCTCCGGTCAAACGAAAAAGCTCGTCTGCAAGCCACGATATGTGGCAGCGCAGACGGGCTTTCGTTATGGAATCATTCTGTTTCAATTATTCTGATATTTGCTCTGACTTACATGGCGTTCCGTAAAACACGCAGTCGTTCTTCAAACGTTGCTTTCCATGCCGGATGCTCGGAGAATACGGTGTGCTCCACCTGACGGACTTGGTTCAGTCCGATGTTCCGCACCGCTTCCACTGCAGCATCTTTTTGGCTCAGATGGCGTTTTCCCACGGTCAGACAGTTTGCGCCTTCTGGCGTGTCGTACTGCTGAAACGCCCGGTTGAAGTCCATCAGGTCATGCAGACGGATGGGCTGATTGGTTTCGTTGTCTACCAGCAGACCCCAATTTTCCCAATGACGGTCAGTATTGCCCACCAGATAATCCAGAATGTTCATCATATAGTAGCCGGGAGCATCCAGCTCTAAGATCTTATCCAGCGTATTCCAATCACGGTTCGTGCAGTAGACGTCATAGGCTGCATAGGTCACAAGACTGTATCGCTGAGATGTCATGATTTTGCTGATAGAAACCGGCTCATTTTCAAACATTCCCTGCTCATACAGTATCTGATGGCAGTCAAAGCACCGGCAGATTTTGCTTGCCAGCACTTCACGTTCCACCGCATCCCTGCCGCCATCCTTGTAAAGATAGAATCCATCCTCTTTGCGCACCCATGCTTTGGGGTACAAGCCGCCCGTAGACAGGTCATTTGCCAGAAGATGGGCGTTTGTCACCGTCATTTGGTGCCCCCGCAGCGCAATATCCACAAGCGCATTGCTTAAGGAGTGTGCAAAAAGGTTGATATCCTCGAATCGAATCTTCTCGTTTTCTTCTTTCACCCAGAACACATCCAGCAAAGACAGACAATGATAGGATAACGCAATCTGTGCTCGTTCCCTGTCCGTAACGCTCTGAGATGCACCGATACTGTTCAGGATTTCCTTGGCGTAGGTGCGATCCAACGTCAACATCCGGGAGGCGCACCAATAGTAAAAGTTCGTTACATTATTGATGCGCTCGTCAAAATCATCCGATTCCACCAGAACCAGATCATAGGGCATGAAATCCTCGAGGCAGACCCTGCATTCCCCTGTCGTGCTGAGTTGTGCCACACAGCTTTCCCGGTGCATGATCTCGTAAAACATGATTTTCATCCCTCCCTGCGTTCTGTGTCTTGCTCTGTATTTATATTACCTTCTTTTTTCACGGGACGCAAGAGCTTTTACTTTTCAAAAAGCTTTTTCTGCTGCTCCATCAGGACGGTTTCGATACGCTCTTTCAGCAAAAAGCGGAACTGTTTTGCGTGTTATGCAGTGTCATAGGATACCATATTGGCCGCCAACAATCAATGATTTTTTTGTCAGCAAAATTCCAAAAACTTATGTAACACAAAAAGCCCCACGCTCAACACTGCCTCTGAATCTGACCGTCTCTGGTCAGAGCAGAAAAGCATATGTTGAGCGTGGGGCTTTGTTTATCGGCTCGGCTGCCAGCCGGGCTTTTGGTGTTCCTTGGGTTTGTAAGTTCCTTTGGTAGTATCGATCACCGCCTGCAGCAATTCGAGCTTCTGCCATGTGGGGCAGTTCAGACGGTCGATTTTTTCGATCACATAGTTGGCGTGGGCGGTTGCGACCCGTTTTCCGAGTTCGTCCCATCCCTCTTTCGTTTTGGGGTAATGTACCACCACTTCAATGGGGGCACTCTTTCGCATGGCTCACTCACCTCCGGTTACATCGCTATCACCTCATTTTTACGGGTTACTGGTTGTCCGCTATTCGCTGTGCTTTCCGCTCAGAACATTCAGAGCCAGACTGACCAGCAAAGCCATATCAATGCGGAGCATTTCAGCCTTGCTGGCATAGCCCATAAAGCGTTCGATGCGGGATTTATCGATTGTGAAGATCTGCTCCAGAAGAATCATGGACGGTTCTTCAAAGGCCGGGTTGGAATCCACCAGCACATGGGTGGGCTGGTTTTTCTTCTTTTCCGTCCGGGTGGTAACAGTTGCAACGATCAATGTAGGCGAATGACGGTTTCCAATGTTGTTCTGCAGAACTACCACAGGGCGTTTCCCGCCCTGTTCCGAGCCGATATGCGGCTCCATGTCTGCATAGTAGATGTCCCCTCTGAGATATCTCCAATTGTTCGGTAACATAAAAATCCCCGTGGAATGAAACGCCCTCATAGCCAAGAAGATTTACGAATCCTCTCAACTATGAGGGCATTGTTTTTATTCGTGCGGTTCCATGGTCAGATTATGCTGCAAAATTCAAGTGAGTCACTTTTTCTTTACCATTGAGCTTCTGATAACATCCAAAATGGTCTGATCCGCCGGGAGCCACGGAACGGAATCAAACTCCTCCTTCGTCAGCCACCGCGCAGCTTCCGCTTCTTTCAGCACAAGCTCGCCGGAAACCACTTCACACCAGAAGCAGTCCATGGAAAGATGAAACGCCGGATAATCATACTCGATTGTCCCAACTAGATTCCCCACGGCGATTTCCGTGTCCAGTTCTTCTTCGATTTCCCGCTTCAGAGCCTTCTGCGGGGTTTCTCCCGGCTCGATTTTGCCGCCCGGAAACTCCCACTGGCCTTTATAGTCGCCATAACCGCGGGCAGTGGCGTAGATTTTGCGCTTTTCCTGCATGGAGTCGCAGATCACAGCGGCCACAACACGAATCGTTTTCATAACGTTCTCCTTTTGGATTCATTAGGCCGACCGTCAGAAGTCCCACCGACACGATAGAACACCCTGTTTCCTGCTTTTCTTGCAGTAACCAGCCCCATCTCATGGAATTTCATCACAAACGTCCGAATGGTTGCATACGCAGCGTTTCGGAAATCCTTTTCCAGCTGCTTTGTGGTAAACTCCTCTGCACCATAAGCAGACAGAACATACTCCCAGAGCAGCCGTTCTTTTTCTGTGATTTTTCCTTCCGCAAGAGCAGTTTGATATACCTCAAGATCAGTTTTCGGCGGGACTGCATCCACCTGCAGGCGGTTATAGACCTCATTGCAGAAGTAGAACAGAAAGGGAGTCACATCCGTATAGCCGGAAATCAGAGCATTTCTCTCCACGCGTTCGTAGGCTTTGTAATATGCCTCCTTGTTTTCAGCGATGTATCGGGAAAACGGCGTGAACAGTGCCGCAGGATAGCCCTGCTGAACAAGATACCAGAGGTGGAATAGCCGTGCAGTGCGTCCATTCCCGTCAAAATAGGGGTGGTAGTATGCAAAAGCAAAGTGCAGAATGGCAGCCTTATGCAGCTCATTGATGCCGTCATTGGCATTCGCAAAATCGACAAGACATTTCATGGCACCGGGAAGCCGCTCTGCTGGAAGTCCCGGTCTGGGTTCTTCACCGCCCACAATAAAAACCTCGCCATGCCGATAAAAGTGGTTTGGCAGTAATCGATCTTCATCCGGGAGATAATCCCCTGTGCTGATCTGATATAGGTGATGCAGATTCTCCTCGGTGATCGTATTCTGACGATTCGCGATAAACTCCAGTCCGCGCTTCATACCATAGATGCGGGCTTCTTGTTCATCACGAGGGGCATAACCATCGAGGATATAACGGATACTGCTGCGGGTCGAGCGGATACTTTCAATTTGAAAAGTAGCATAAATTTCCTCGGTCATCGCCGACAAACCGAAGTTTTGTCCACTGACAGGGACAGAGAGCAACTGCTTCATACCATTTGTTGAAATTTGCGCGAGGTTCGGCAGGTAAAACAGCTTATTTCCAGAAAAATCAGTCAACGGCAGAGGCTGCGCAAAGTTTTGCCGCAGCAATTCGGCAAATTCTTTGACGCTGACAGTCGAGTACTTGTATTCCATCCGATTGAGTTCAAACAAATGCTTATCTGAAAGCATTTTGGCAAACTGTGCCCCATCCATTCTGTCCACCTCGCAGTTGATACTTATTGATACTACATAGTATCAATATACCGATTCTTTATAAAAAAGTCAACCGAAACAGGCCGAACCAACTTTTTTCCATACTCCCCGTCAAAATTCTCGTGGTTCCGTCACGAATCACATCTCCATCGGCTTATTCCCCACTTCGTCCAGATACGCATTCAAAAATTCCGCTGCAAGGCTGTTGGGACGGATGTTTTCTCTGGCTTCCTGCGGGGTGAACCACTTGCAGCGGTCCACTTCGTGGTTGATATGCAGCGCCTTTGCGGTTCTGACGAAAGCCGTAAAGTTGCACATCAGCGTGTTGGACGGCTCAAAAAACTTGGTACGGTTGAACCGGAGGTGCTCTACTTCCAACCCGGTTTCTTCCCGGACTTCCCGCACCACGGCGTGTTCTTCTGCCTCACCGCGGTTCACATATCCAGCCACCAGAATATAAGAGGGCTTGCCGTACTGCTGGATAAGCAGAATTTTCCCGGTTTCCTCATGATGGCAGTTCCATGCGGCAGATCAACGCCGGGGATATTCTCGACATTGCTATGGCTGGCACCTCTGCCACCCTGCTGGCAAAGCGCTGGGAAAGCGTACTTCTGGTGAACGTGGACAATGAGACCCTCTCCCGCCTCATTGCCAACAAGGAGGCCATGGATGCTCTGATGAAGATCGAAGGCTTCCGCAGCCTGAACTCGGACATCGAAACCATCATCGCAAAGTCCGAAAAGGTGAAAAAGGCGAAGAAGGAAGGCACCAAAGACCTTACCCCGAAGCAGAAGAAGGAGCTTTCGGACGAGGAAAAAGAGTACAAGTCCAAGCGCAAGCAGATTCAGGAAAAACTCATCAAGTTCGCCACCCGCATTCCGGTGTTCATGTATCTGACGGACTACCGGGAGCGCTGCCTGAAGGATGTGATCACCCAGTTGGAGCCGGGCTTGTTCAAGAAGGTCACCGGTCTGTCGGTGAAGGACTTTGAGTTGCTGGTATCGCTGGGTGTATTCAACGATTCCCTGATGAACGATGCTGTGTACAAATTCAAGCGGTACGAAGATGCCAGTTTGAGCTACACCGGCATTAATCGTCACGATGGCGAGGATCGTGGCGGCTGGGATACGGTGCTCTCGGATGCCGACTACAACAAGATGTTTACCTTGCAGCAGGCATCTATGGAAGCCCCTGCGCCCGCTCCGGATGACCTGCCCGCAAAGCCCTATTTCACCCCGGACGAGGACGAGCCGAAACCGGCTCCTGCAAAGAAGCCTGCGCCACAGCCCGCAAAGCCCATCATCAGCTATGGCGGTTTTACGCCCAAAACCAACACGGCGCAAAACACGCAGGCTTCCGGCAGCAAAATCCACAAACCGAGCAACAGCTATACACCTTGCCCGGTTTCCGGTACCCCCGGCAACTTTACACCCCGCCCGGTGAGTTCGAGTGGCAGCATTGGAGCTGTAAAGCCGAGCTTTGGTCTGAACAGCCATCCAGCCCGATATGGTCACGGTACGCTTTGGCAGCGTAGAAAAGAAATTCCTGCTGCCTGCGGCGATCGTGCAGGGGTATTTGATGTTAATCTAAAACCAGATAAGTGCATAAATGAAGCCTCGGTCTGTAAAAATGATAGACCGAGGCTTTTTTATTGATAAATCGATAATGTTCGACTATAATTAAGAAAATACATAAAGAGGGTGCTAAGATGGCAGAAAAGAAATTCATCCCGGTAAAGGTAACAGACCGAGAGTGGGCCGAAAAACTTTTAGATGGAGAAGTGTTTATGCGGCCACTGTATGAATTTGGCGCATGGAATTTAAAAAAAGAGGACAAACAATTGAATAATAGCTTTCGTGGAGATCTCTGTGAGGGAATGTCTGGCATCTTTGGCGAAGTGGAAGAGTGTCCAATTTATGATAGCTTCGATGAAAACGTAAAGAAATATATAAAGCAGATTTGGTATATCGATGATACTGATATAAAATATTTTAAGATTTTTAGTTTGTATTGTATGGAATATGATCCGTCTACAAATTTTTTTCTAAAGCCAAATCCTAAGATGTGCGAATTCGGAGATACAGCTGTCATCATAGCTGACTATAACGAATTTATCGAACGTTTTGGAAAGGCATTATTTAAGAAATACGATTCTGTAGTTTCAATGATGGATCGCGTCAAATTTTACAATTTTAGAGAAACCAGAGAAACGAATCCGCTGTTTGAAAAACATGAAAAATATTCATATCAGAATGAGCTTCGAATGGCATTTTGTGAATTAAGAGAAAACAAATTTGCAATGGGTATCAATTCTGATACCTCAAAGGAAATCGTTGAAGATCTAACACCTGTAAAACTTCAAATTGGCAATATTAGAGATATTGCCTACGCAATTCCTATTGAAAATTTCTTAAAGCTGTTGATTCCACGATATATACCGCTGCGCTTTCCTATGAGAGAACTCTATGAATCTCAAAGCAATTATGACAAACTCGTTAGTAACACTAGATCCGTTATGAAAAATCACAAGTCACCGTTTGTTCGGCCTATGTTGGTTATAGACGGAAATGCAAGAGTTACAGATGAAGGAATACTTATATAACTAGCAGGTGAGGTTGTGTTATGAATGTAACATCAGAAATAAAAAGCTATATTGAATTAAAAGAGACATGTGGAGCACTTCTTTTAACCGGAAAATGGGGATGCGGCAAATCATATATTATGCATCAACTGGCGGATAGTCTAAATGGAGAAGACCAATATGCTGTAGCGATTGTTTCATTGTTTGGAGTGCAGAGCATTGAAGAACTTGATAAAAAAGTAAAAGAAGCTATCCTATACGTTAGAACCATAAATAAATCAGAAAATGATTCTTCTAGTAAGGTGTCGGCTTTGATAAAAAACGCAAAGAAACTATCGAGTGAGCTAAGCGATGTTTGGCAGGGATTTAGGGGAATCAATGCGGCTCTTTCAATTAATCTATATGACTTTTTTGATATAAAATCAGAACTACTGTGCTTCTCTAAAAACGGAAAGACAATGGTTTCAAAAACACTTGTCCTAGTTTTTGATGATTTTGAGCGTTCAAAGCAGGATAAGACAATATTGCTAGGCACAATTAATAATTATTGTGAAAACAAAAAAATAAAAACAATTTTAATCGCGGATGAAAATCACATTGACGAAGAAGCTTATAAAGAATTTAAAGAAAAAGTAATTTCACATACCATAAAAATAGCAGCAAATTATTCGGAGATTATTCAATGTATTGTTCGAGATTATAAAGAGACTGTCGTTGGATATTGTGCCTTTCTTGAAAAGCATCAGGATACTATTAAAGAAATATTTGGCGAGAGTAAGTCGGATAATCTAAGAACACTTAAAATTTGGCTTACAGATTTCGAACGAGTTTACAAATTATGGATAGAGTTAGATCTTCCGTTAAAGGATATTGATCAGGTCTTTTATAATTTCGGAGCAGTAATGTTTGAATATAAATTGGCAAAGTGTGAACTTGACCGGTATGGACTGGTTGAATTCAAATCGAATGAACGTGCGTATAAGGGTGTTGATATTCAACCTGAACGCACATCGGATAAATATAAACGACTTTCAAGATATAGAAGTTTTGCAATACTAGAAAAATGGATAGTATCGGGCGAATGGGATGAGGAGACTGTAAAAATCAATCTTTGCGCACCGTACAGAAAAATTCCGATTAAAGATGAATACTATTTTGTTCAGTCAGACTTTTGGTCGATGACGCAGGACAAAATAAATAAATTTCTCCCACTGACACTTGAATTGGCGTATAAAGGAGATCTATCAGGAGATGAATTGATAAACCTCATTCAAAGAATAAAGGATTTGAAAAAGATGGGTGTAACTATTTCATCTCACATTGACTACGACAGAATATATGATGGACTCTCCATGCGTGGAGAAAAAATAGAATCTGGTGAAATTGTTGAGCCAGAACGTTGGAAATTTATAGAAAATCCAGAGGAACTTTCTCCGGAGGCCAAAAGAGTATATGATGAATTGGAGATGTTACAATATAAGGTAAGCGATTCGCGTTCTCGAAAAGAATACATTGCTTATCTTGAAAGTCCACGAATCCAATTTGAAAATCACTATGTGCATCGTTTGGCAGTATTTGATGATGAATTATATAGTTTGTTTGTGGAAAAGTTCAAAGGTAATGACAATTACAAAAGATTGTACCTTGTTGATAGTTTAAAGGTCTATTTAACAGAGCTGCTCCGGAAGCCTGGCACGGCAGATATTTCCAAAACTATGTGCAACTTAAAAAAACTTAGCGCATGGATTCGGGATCGTAATTTGAATGAAAGAGATGGAGTACGTAAGTATACATATAAGGTTTCGGAAAAAAAGCTTACTGAATTGATCGAAGTAATGATGACAACCTACGAAATAAATATCACTGAAAAAGGAGTTTGATGCCGTGACCCAACCGAAAACCGACCTTGCCTACCTCCGTAGCGAAAAATCCAAAGCAGAGCAGAAGCTGCGCTCTTTCCAGCACCGGGAAAAGTTCCTTGAACGTCAGATGTCAGAGCTGAACCGGAGAGAGCGTGTGCATCGTCTTTGTACCCGTGCCGGAATGCTGGAAAGTTTTCTGGTCTGTCCGG
>UMGR01031261.1_pt1 | contig 9442 bp, 12 predicted proteins | sample 1965321 | NCBI WGS metagenome assembly UMGR01 (sample SAMEA4836077, study PRJEB28245) | human gut metagenome | biome: gut microbiome; material: fecal sample | place: Denmark | collected 2008 | reverse complement strand
TTAACTTAATGACATTGTTTTCAAAAAAACCCCGTCCCCAATTAAAATTTAACCTGTCCCTTTTTGAATTGTCTTAATTGTCTACTGTGGACAGATTTCTACCCAGTAGCCGTCAGGATCATTGATGAAATAAATTCCCATGTCCGGGTTTTCGAAACACACGCAATCCATTTCTTTGTGAAGTGCCAGGGCAGCGTCCATGTCATCGACATGGAATGCCAGATGAGATTCGTTATCTCCGAGATTATACGGGCGGTCCATGTCGCGAAGCCATGTCAGCTCCAGTGAATGTGGTGTTGTGCCGTCTCCGAGATAGACGAGTTTGAAGCTTCCGTCCGGTGCATGGAATTCTTTTGTAACTTCAAGTCCGAGAGCTTTTTTGTAAAACTCTACAGATTTGTCCAGATCCAGGACGTTGATGTTATTGTGAAAAAATGTAAATTTCATAGTGATGTCCTCCTGTGGAAATATAATTTGAATCTGTATTGTCTATAATATATCACTTACACAACACCTATGGCAAGGAAATGAAAGATATGCTATACTTAAATCTTGGTAGAGCGTTACTGTTTGCTGGAATATTGTAGATGGTAACATTGGTAGCCCTCGTATAAAATTTTGCTTTGCAAAAGGAGGACATGATGATGGAAAAAATCATAGAGTCAAATAAAGAACAAGATACTTATGACCTGGGATATGAACTGGGGCAGCATGCGAAGCCGGGGCAAGTGTTCACGCTTGTCGGTGATCTGGGTGTAGGAAAGACCGTATTTACAAAAGGACTGGCTGCCGGACTTGGCATTACAGAGCCGGTCAGCAGCCCGACATTTACAATTGTGCAGGTGTATGATGAAGGGCGCCTGCCGTTCTATCATTTTGATGTTTACCGGATCGGTGATGTGGAAGAGATGGACGAGATCGGCTATGAGGATTATGTCTACGGCGAAGGGGTCAGCCTGATCGAGTGGGCGAATCTGATCGAGGAAATATTGCCGGAACACTTCACCGAGATTAAGATAGAAAAGAATTTGGAAAAAGGATTTGATTATCGGAGGATAAGTATATGCGAATTTTAGCACTGGACAGCTCCGGCCTTGTAGCCAGCGTAGCTGTTGTTGAAAAGATAGAAGAAGAGGAACAGGTGATCGCGGAATATACAGTGAACTATAAGAAGACACACTCACAGACGCTGCTCCCGATGCTGGACACAGTATCCGACATGATCGAGCTTGACCTGAAAACAATCGACGCCATCGCAGTTGCCGGCGGACCGGGTTCATTTACCGGGCTTCGCATCGGCTCCGCCACAGCGAAAGGTCTGGGACTTGCCATGAACAAGCCGTTGATCCACATCCCGACACTGGAAGGACTGGCGTACAATCTGTGCGGAACAGACGCCATCGTGTGCCCAATCATGGATGCGCGCCGCGGACAGGTCTACACCGGAATTTACGAGTTTTGTGGAAATGAATTGGTTGTCCTGGAAGATCAGATGGCAATCAGCATCGAAGAATTAGGCGACCATTTAAAAAAATATGACAAACGCATCATTTTCCTGGGAGATGGTGTGCCGGTATTTCGTGCGAGATTGACAGACGAGATTCTGGCAGAAGAAATAAAAGCAGGCAGAGACATTCAGTTTGCACCGGCCAACATGAACCGTCAAAGAGCAGCATCAGTAGGAACATTAGGACTTCGTTACTATGCTGCCGGAAAGACAGAGACTGCCATGGAACACGAGCCGGATTATCTGCGCCTGTCACAGGCAGAACGCGAACGCAAGGAGCGCGAAGCAAAATCTATACAGTAAAAATGTATCAAAAACCCGCGGGGCGTAAGCATAAGCAGATATGTTGGAAACTCGTGCAACTATAATATAGAAAAAGCAACATGAGAGGTATCGAAGAAATGATTCAGTTTCAGTGTGATTATGAAGAGGGCGCATGCCCACAGATTCTGGAACGTCTGGTGGAGACGAATCTGGAGCAGACGGTTGGATATAGTGAAGATGAATATTGCAAGCAGGCAAGAGAAAAGATCAAAAAAGCCTGTGATGCACCAGAGGCAGATGTACATTTCCTGGTAGGAGGGACCCAGACGAACTATGTAGTGATCCGCTCGATCCTCCGTCCGTATCAAGGTGTAATTTCAGCAGTGACCGGTCATATCAATGTACATGAAACAGGCGCGGTCGAAGCAACTGGACACAAAGTCCTGGCACTTCCAAGCAAAGACGGAAAAATCACAGGATCACAGGTGCGCGCATATTACGATGCACACTGGAATGACGCAGATCATGAGCACATCGTACAGCCGGGCATGGTCTACATTTCCCATCCGACGGAAAATGGAACAATTTACAGCAAGTCTGAATTACAGGAACTTTACGCAACCTGTAAAGAACTTGGCCTGCCATTATTCATGGACGGAGCAAGAATGGGATATGGATTAATGTCTGAAAAATCAGACATGACACTGGCAGATATTGCAGCAAATACAGATGTATTTTATATTGGGGGAACGAAGGTAGGAGCACTTTTCGGCGAGGCAGTCGTAATCACAAAATCCGCTCTTAAGAAAGATTTTCGTTACTGCATGAAGCAGAGTGGAGCAATGCTGGCCAAAGGACGTCTTCTGGGAATCCAGTTTGATACATTGTTTACAGATGATTTATATTTCAAAATTGCAGATCACGCAGACAAATTAGCTATGAAGTTAAAAAATGCATTTCTTGAAAAAGGATATAAAATGTATTTTGATTCTTACACGAACCAGCAGTATCCGATCTTGTCAAAGAAAGACCGCGAAAAATTAGCACAGAAATATCAGTTTAGTTTTTGGGAACAGATAGATGAAGACTATGCGGCAGTGCGCTTCTGCACAAGTTGGGCAACAAGTGAAGAAGCAATAGACGAGCTGATCCAGGATATTTAAGAAGCTATAATAAGATGGAGCCTAGAAGCAATATAGAAAAACCAAAAGACAGAAAAATCAAAAGATAGAAGATATGGAAATAATAGAAATAAAAAAGGACCAACAGCAATATATTTCTGAGATTGCAGCGCTGGAATCCGATATCTTTCCGGATCCATGGAGTGAAAAAAGTATCAGGGATACGCTTGAAAATCCTCAGGCACGGATTTGGGCTATTATAAGCAGACAAGCGCCGCCATGCTCCTGCGCTTCAACGGCGCCGGAGCATGCAAGCGAGACTGCGGCTTCCTGCGCTTCAACATCGCCGGAGCATGCAGGCAAGCCACAACTCCTTGGCTATGTGATTTTTTATTATGTGTTAGATGAGGGAGAAATCGCCAGAATTGCGACATCGCCGCAACATCGCCGGCAGGGGGTGGCTGTAAGACTTCTTGAAAAAATGCGTGCATTTAGTTACGAGCAGAATATTACAAGATGGCTGCTGGATGTTCGTATTTCCAATGAAACAGCAATACATTTTTACAAGGCAGCAGGATTTGCCGAAGACGGTGTGCGAAAGAATTTCTATGCAAACCCGCCGGAAGATGCTATACTTATGAGTTGTGAAGTCGAAACTTCAGGCAGCGACCGAGCTTGAAGCCTGTCCAAAAGCCAGGCAGCGACCAAGCCTGAAGCCTGTCCAAAAGCCAGGCAGCGACCGAGCCTGAAGCCTGTCCAAAACACAGGCGCGGCTGCATGAAAAATGAAGTTGGAAATGAACTGGCAGATGCTCCAACACTTCCCACTGGGAAATGCGCATCTGACCAGATATAATATAGGCGTAATGAATCAATCCGGTGTCCGGGTGGCAGATACCACACATTTTCCACACAGGCACACCAGACTTCAAGGAGGAATTGTATGCGCCAGTATCATACAACTGTAAAAGAAACAAAAGAAATCGACAAGATCATCTGCAACCGCTGTGGCAGAAGTATTCCGGTAATCCAAGGGGTTCCCCGCGAGGACGTACTGGAAGTATCCAAGCGCTGGGGCTATTTCTCGGAAAAAGACAACCGGCTGGATGAATTTGACCTCTGCGAGCAGTGCTACGATGAAATTATAAGCGAATTTAAAATAAAAATCTGATTCAGAGTCTGCACGAATATCCGGACGCTGAAGAAAATCAAAAACAAGCGGACCGGCAGGACATTTGCCTGACGGCTCTGGATAAGAGGTAAAAAAATATGTTAGACGTATGTTTGTTGGGAACGGGCGGCATGATGCCCCTCCCGTACCGCTGGCTCACCTCGCTTCTGGTGAGATATAACGGCAGCAGTCTCCTAATTGACTGCGGAGAAGGTACGCAGATTGCAATAAAAGAAAAAGGCTGGAGTTTCAAACCCATCGATGTGATTTGCTTCACACATTACCACGGCGACCACATCAGCGGACTCCCGGGCCTGCTCCTGACTATGGGAAATGCAGACCGCACGGAACCGTTGACTCTGATTGGACCGAAAGGACTGGAGCGGGTAGTCAACTCACTTCGCGTTATTGCGCCGGAACTGCCATTTCAGATAAAATACATCGAAATCACACAGCCGGAGCAGATATTTGAGATGAATGGCTATCGCCTGAAAGCATTTCGCGTAAATCATAACGTCACTTGCTATGGCTACACGATGGAAATCGACCGCGCCGGGAAGTTCGACGTGGATCGTGCAAATGAAGCGGCAATTCCGCAGAAGTTCTGGGGCAGTCTGCAAAAAGGTGAAAATGTCCAGGACGGAGACAATTTATACACACCGGACATGGTTCTTGGACCTGCGCGAAAAGGAATTAAACTGACATACTGCACAGATACGAGACCGACGGACTCTATCCGCAACAACGCGAAAGGTTCCAATCTATTTATCTGCGAAGGAATGTACGGTGAGAAGGATAAGCTGAAAAAAGCAAAAGAATACAAGCATATGACATTTTACGAGGCAGCGCAGCTTGCAAAAGAAGCAGAAGTCGCAGAAATGTGGCTGACGCATTATAGTCCGTCGCTGACGCACCCGGAAGAATATATGGACGAGGTGAAGAAAATCTTCCCGAATTCCATAGCAGCAAAAGATAAACGAACGGTAGAACTGACATTTTCAGATTAATGAAAATGAATTCAGAAGATTGAAGGGATAGAATATGAAGGAAGATGTATTGATTCTTGCAATTGAAAGCTCCTGTGATGAGACGGCAGCAGCAGTCGTAAAGAACGGAAGAGAAGTTCTTTCAAATGTAATCTCTTCCCAGATTGCACTGCATACTCTCTACGGAGGTGTTGTGCCGGAGATTGCATCAAGAAAGCATATAGAGAAGATAAATCAGGTCGTACAGGCGGCTCTTGATGAGGCAAATGTTACATTAGACGATATTACTGCCATCGGAGTTACTTACGGACCGGGGCTTGTAGGCGCACTTCTGGTCGGTGTAGCAGAGGCAAAAGCCATCGCATATGCAGCAAAGAAACCATTAGTCGGAGTGCATCATATTGAAGGACACATTGCAGCAAATTTCATTGAGCACAAAGATCTGGAACCGCCATTTTTCTCACTGGTCGTTTCAGGAGGACATACACATCTTGTGCGAGTCAAAGATTATGGCAAATTTGACATTATCGGACGCACAAGAGACGATGCGGCAGGAGAAGCATTTGATAAAGTCGCACGCGCGATCGGACTTGGGTATCCGGGCGGACCAAAGATTGATAAAGTATCCAAAGAAGGAAACCCAGAAGCCGTTGCATTTCCACGCGCACACGTTGAAGATGCACCATATGACTTTAGCTTCAGTGGTCTGAAATCCGCAGTTCTGAACTATATCAACGGCTGCCAGATGAAAGGAATCGAATACAACCAGGCAGATATTGCGGCATCGTTCCAGAAAGCCGTGACAGATGTTCTTGTGGCAAATGCGATGCATGCAGTGGAAGAATTTCATGTGGACAAGCTGGCGATTGCCGGTGGCGTTGCATCCAACAGCGCACTTCGCGCAGCTATGAAAGAGGCGTGCGAAAAGAGAGGGGTAGAATTCTATTATCCGTCTCCGATTTTCTGCACCGACAATGCAGCAATGATCGGCGTGGCAGCTTACTATGAGTATATCAACGGCACAAGAAGCGGATGGGATCTTAATGCAGTGCCGAATCTGAAACTGGGCGAACGGTAGAAGAACCTTAAGGCAATACGTAAAAGCAGATACAGAAATTAAGAATAAGAACGTCAATATAAACGAGGAAAATGAGGAAAATATATGGATAAGAAGAAATGTACGGCAATCGTATTATCTGCCGGTCAGGGAAAACGTATGGGAACCGCCATACAAAAACAGTATATTGAATTATCCGGAAAACCAATCATTTTTTATACTTTGGATGCATTTCAAAAATCCGCGATTATCGATGATATTGTACTTGTAGTAGGTGAAGGGCAGGAAAACTGGGTTCGTGACGAGATTGTAGAAAAGTATCAGCTTACAAAAGTACGCTCGATCATCCCGGGTGGAAAAGAACGTTATGATTCCGTATGGGCAGGACTACGCGGACTTCATGCTCTCAAAGAACAGCCGGAATACGTATTCATTCATGATGGCGCCAGAATGTTCGTGGACGAGCAGATTCTTACGCGTGGATATGAAAATGTAGAAAAATTCGGTGCCTGTGTAGCCGGAATGCCGAGCAAAGATACGGTCAAACTGGTGGATGAAGATCAGTTTGCAGTGAATACACCGCCAAGAAAATTAATCTGGGCGGTACAGACTCCACAGATTTTTAAGGCAGATCTCATAGAAAATGCTTATGCAAAGCTGATGGAAGAGGTGCCGGATAATATCACTGACGACGCTATGGTAGTGGAACAGATGATGAAAGTACCGGTTAAATTATATGAAGGCTCTTACGAAAATATCAAGATCACAACACCGGAAGATTTGGAAATCGCAAAAGTATTTCTTGCGAAACGCAAAGAAAAATATCATAAATAGTTTATGCTGGTTCATAAAAAAGGTTCACAAAAAAGAAAAATATCAAAAATTATTCTTGACAGTGCAATGGGTATATGATATGATAACTATCGTCGCTGACAGAGCGATATCAATTGCATAGATGGAGAGGTATCGAAGTGGTCATAACGAGGCGGTCTTGAAAACCGTTTGTCCGCAAGGGCGCGTGGGTTCGAATCCCACCCTCTCCGTTTCAGGAGTTTCGCAGATGCGGAACTCCTTTTTGCGTAACGGGGGACGGAAAAATGGCACAAAAAATAAAACATTACATTTGTGAAAAAGACGGAAGAATCAAGTGGCAGTTCCGCCTGATTTTATCAGCAGCTATATTATCAATAATGCTTGCTGAAAGCCGATTTTTATATTATCATAGTCCTAAAGATACAAAATGGTTGATATGTATTATTTACTCTCTGACTGGTTATTATTGTCCGGGGTGTGGAGCAGGCCGCGCGTGCTATTGCATTTTGCACGGTCAGATTTATCAGGCATTTCGCTATAACCCGTTGCTTGTACTTTTGTTGCCGTGGATAGGCGCATACCTGGCATTATGCGCGTGCCAGTGGCTATTTACAGGTAGAGAAAGCATAAGCCGCCGGATACCGATGTGGATATTATGGACAATATTGGCAGTTATACTGATATACGGAGTTTTGAGAAATGTAAATGTATATCCATTTGTGTTACTATCCCCGACAAGGGTCAGATAAAAGGAGGAATGAGTATGAAGTGTAAATTTTGCGGAAATGATTTGCCGGAAGAATCAAAGTTCTGTCCGTCATGTGGCGCACCGGTAGAGCCGGAGGAGAAGCAGGAACAGTCAGAACAATCAGCAGAAGCGAAGCAGCAGGAAAACCAGAATCCTTATGAATATGGCGTGCCAGGAACAGATAATGGAAGTGGAGCGCAGAATGAGAATCCATATCAGTATGGAAGCGCAGGACAGGATAACGAGAATCCGTACCAGTATGGGAGTACAGGACAGAACACGTCTGCAGATTATAATGCTAATAATGGGACTTATGGTCAGCCGCAGAAGTCGATCAATGGAACAACCTATTTAATATTCGCTATCATTTCAACGTTACTGTGCTGTCTGCCACTGGGCATTGTGGCAATTGTATATGCCTGCAAAATCAATTCTCTACAGAGAAGTGGAGATTATGCCGGAGCGCAGAATGCAGCAAAGAAAGCGAAGATGTTTACGATTATCGGAACAGTAGCTGCGCTTGTAGTATCTATCTTTTATATTATATTTGCAATTGTGATTGGAATTGGAAGCAGCGATTTCGACGACGATCCGGTATCTAATGTTGTGGAAAATGTAATCGAAGATAAGAATGATTCTAAAAAAGCGGATGACAGCGATAAGTCGGATAAAACAGCAAAGACTACAGAACCGGCAGCAGCCAGCAGTGGACTGGGCACAAGCTGGGACAGTTATACAGTACAGATTAATGATAAAGTCCTGACATTTCCGTGCACAAAAGCCGATGTTGAGGCAGCAGGTCTGAGTATGGATACAGAATATACAGCGGAAAATTATATGGTGAATGCTAACGAATATGAGTTGGTTTATTTCATGGATGCCAATGATAATGAGATTATGGCATATGCGATCAACAATACGGATACAGCAATGGAAGTAAAAGATTGCCTGATCGGTGGCGTTTCTGTGGATGACTATGATCTGGAGAATGGCGGGCTTACTGTAATATTCCCAGGCGGGCTTCAGATGGGCGCTTCAAAAGATGCAGTAACTGGAGCTTATGGAGAAGCAGATGACACATATGACGGAGACAGTCGGTCTATGTATAGCTGGTATTCAGATGACAGTTACTATAAGAGCTGCGAGATTGACTTTGACGCAGAGTCTGGACTTGTATGCATGATGACTATGCAAAACTTTGGTCAATAAGAGCTGTAAACTAAAAAGTAAAGTATAAAGATAATAATAAATGTCTGGTATGTGAGGGTCAGAGATTCTTTGCATGTCAGACATTTTTTGCTTTCTTAAGAAAGAACTTATCAGGAGGCACATTCATTGTTCAGCGGAGTGCATACAAAAAGTTACAAAAAAATTAAAAAAAGGACTAGACAAATGTGACGAGATATTGTATAGTAATCAACGGACTGATTTGAAAGTAAATTTTAAAGAAATTGAAAGTAAATTTTAAATCGAATTTAAAAATGAATTTTTGAGAAGTCAATTTGGAGAAATACCCAAGCTGGACGAAGGGGCTCCCCTGGAAAGGGAGTAGGTCGTTAATAGCGGCGCGAGGGTTCAAATCCCTCTTTCTCCGTTAATCCGATATCTTATTACAAGATAGAAGATGAAATTAGAATAAAAAAGTTGTTGACAAATGTCGATGAACGTGATATTCTAATAAAGCTAATTTACAAGACAGAGATGCCTAATGTAAAGAAAGCAAAAAATAAATTTAAAAAAGTTGTTGACAAGCGATTGTGAATGTGATAATATAAA
>UMGR01043854.1_pt1 | contig 9460 bp, 5 predicted proteins | sample 1965321 | NCBI WGS metagenome assembly UMGR01 (sample SAMEA4836077, study PRJEB28245) | human gut metagenome | biome: gut microbiome; material: fecal sample | place: Denmark | collected 2008 | reverse complement strand
GGGATGATCCGCTCGCCGAAACCGGTGCCATGCGCATATCCGCCCTCCAGGCAGAAGGGCATATCGGCGCCGAGCGTGGCGGCGATGTCACGCAGCCGCTCAATCGGCCAGTGCAGTCCCCACAGGGTGTTCACGGCGAGCAATGTCGCCGCCGCGTCGGCGGATCCGCCGCCCAATCCGGCGCCGACGGGAATGTGCTTGTTCACATGCAGCGCCACGTCCGGCTCCCGCCCCGCGGCCCTGGCGATCGCGAACAACGCAAGCACCGCATGGTTGCGGCGCATGTCGCTGCCGCTCGATGCCAGATCACCCAGATGCTCGCCGCTCAGTTCGAGCGAGAACCCGCTGCCGGGGGTCTTGGCGGTCGCCGTCACCACGTCGTTGACACCGATGGCGCAATATATCGTGTTCAGCGCGTGCCGGCCGCCCCATTCCTCATGGGCGGGCCCTACGTGCAACGTCAGATTGGTTTTCGCGGGAACCGTGACCTCCACCAAGTGCAGCGGCCCGGCCGGTGTCATTTCCGCGGCTGCGACATGACGGCGGATGGGCCAATGCGCGGGGACGCTTGGCGAACGCCGCACCTGACCCGGTGTTGCTGACCGTACATTGTCCATTGCTGTGGCGCTCATGATGATGCCTGCCCCTGTTCATGCTGCGATTGCCTCAGCGCCGTCGCCAGAGCGGCGAATTCGTCGATGGTCAGCGTCTCGCCGCGGCGTGTCGGGTCGATGCCCGCCGTGTGGAACACTTCATCGGGCACCATGCGCTTGAGTGCGGCATGCAGCGTTTTGCGACGCTGGCTGAAGGCCGCGTCGACCAACTGGAACGTCAGCTGGCGCAACTGGGGGTCGCGCGGGCCCGCATGCGACTGGACACGGGTGAACCCGGCCAGGGCCGAATCCACGTTCGGCGCTGGCCAGAATACGTGACGCCCGATGTTGCCCACGCGTTCCGCCGAGCCGTACCACGCCAGCTTCACGCTGGGCGCGCCGTAAATCTTCGAGCCGGGAGTGGCGGTCAGACGGTCCGCGACTTCTTTCTGCACCATCACCACGAAGGACGTCAGCATGTCGAATCGTTCCAGCAGCGTCAGGATGATCGGCGTGGCCACATTGTACGGAAGGTTCGCCACCAGGGTGAACGGTTCGTCGCCGCTGAACTGGGGGAGGTCCGCCGACGTGAGGGCCAGCGCGTCCTTGTTGATGACCGTGAGGCGGTTCCTCGCATCCGGCATGTATGTGTCGATGGTATGCGGCAGCCGTTGCGCGACCGGCGGGTCGATCTCGACCGCGGTCATCGTGGCGCCGGTTTCCAGGATGGCCAGTGTCAGCGACCCCAATCCGGGGCCGACTTCCAGCACCCGCGTATCGGCGGTGACCGCGGCCTCGCGCACGATGCGGCGCACTGTTCCGGGATCGATGACGAAGTTCTGGCCGAATTTCTTGGTCGGGCTGATGCCGGCTTCGGCTGCTATGTGACGGATGTCGGCCGCGCCGAGCAGTCGCCCGGCGACTGCGGGTTTCTCGGCGGCTGCGGATGCTCCGGAAGGTGCAGGGGATGGATTCATGTCAGTCATAACGCTCGCTATCAGTACCAGCCGATTTGCTCGGAGCGTTCCCATGCCTTGGACGGGCTGCCATACCGTCGGGCGATATACGCCAGCCCCCAGTCGATCTGCACAGCGCCGTCGTCACGGTAATTTGCGCCGAACTCGGCCATTTTGCTCGCAGGCAGCGACTGCGGGATTCCGTAGGCGCCGGTCTTCGCGTTCTCGGCGTACCACAGCCATCTGGATTCGCGGGTCCACAGCTTGTCGAGGCATGTCCAGTCGTAGCTGGTCCAGCCGCGCTGTGCGGCCGCGCCGGATGCGTAGGCTTTGGCCTGCGCGGCGGTCGGGTGCCATAGGCGTCCCTGCGAGCTGCTGCCGGAATTGCCGGAGCTGTCGTTGCCGCCGTTGTTGCCGGAGTTTCCCGAGTTGCCGCTATTGCCTGAGTTCCCTGAGTTCCCGGAATTGCCGTTGTTGCCCGAATTCCCGTTGTTCTTGTCGTTGTTTTTGTCATTGTTCGACGTATCATCCGACTTGTTTGCGCCGGACGTGCTGCCGTTCGAGGAGTTGCCATCCGACTTGCCGGCGTTGTCGCTGCCTTTATCGGCTTGCCCCTTGCTGGTGTCGGAAGGTTCGGCGACCTTCTCCGGGCCTACGGCGACGATGGTGTCGAGGGAGATTTTGGTGGTCGTCTCCGAAATCAGCGTTCGAGTCTCTGCGATGCCATCGACATACGTGACGTTATAGACCTGCTTCTTCTCGCCGTCTTCCCCCTGTTGGCGGACCACGGATGTTCCTGGCTTCAACGACTTATCAACAATCGTCTGCGAACCATGGGGAATGGCGACGGTCGTCGTCTCCTGCCCGTGGGTGACGCGCTGAACGCGCAGCACGGTCTTGTCTCCGTCCTTCTCGACACTGACGCGGTCTTCCTTGTTGAGGCTGATGCCTTTGGAATCGAGAATCGACGCGGCGGGAAGCTTGCCATTCGGCGCGACCGACGTTTTGCCGTCAGCGATGACCGTCACTGGGCCGGACTCGTTGATGACGAGGCCGCCGGTGAGCTGGCTGTAGATGTTGTCGATGTCCACGGTGACTTTCGCGGCCTCGTTCTCGTTCTGCTGGAAAAACCCGAGCAGCTGGGAGGCGCTGGTCGCCACGGTCCAGAACGGCACGCGCTGTCCGTCGATGCTGATGGTCGTCTGATATGCGCTGCGGACCGTGACCACGTCATGATTGCTGAGGATGTCGCCGCTGGTGGATTGCACCAGATCATGGGATTTGACGTCGACGCCCCGCTCTTCAAGCAGGCGCGTCACGCTCATGGCATACGTGGTGACGGTCTGGGTGTCGCCGTTGATGCTGAGTGCGATGGTCTTGCGTGCGGCGACGCCGAATGCGACCGTTGAGGCAAGAGCCACGGCGACGGCGCAGATCGCCACCCGAATGCGACGCAATCGAACAAAACGTCGTGGTGTCCACCGCCTGGCCATATGTCATCCTTCCATGAGCTACGGCTAGCATTGTAACCAATCACGATGATGCTTCGCTGGGCATCGCACGACCGTCACCCATACTCCCACATTTGGTACTTTTTTGCCCTGCCCGAAGGGCTGTCGCGGAGCTACTGGGGTGGTCACATATATCAAAATAAAGAAGAAGGGGGCGGGAGAGAAGGGGATTGTCCCGCCCCCCTGTGGGCAGAGCTAATTGGGGGACGCTCTGCCTTCCAGAAGCCATAAGTTGGGGGAAGGCTTCTGGCACTTACACAAGGTAAGACTATATGTAAACACAGCTTACTACATGTCGACCGTGCATCGCACATGACACGCGGTATGCTGTGCCGTGAGCCTCCTGTCGGGATCGAACCGACGACCTGCCGCTTACAAGGCGGCCGCTCTGGCCATCTGAGCTAAGGAGGCGGACCCCATTCGCACAATGCGGACAGGTGCCATCGAACGATTGACTAGCTTACCAGTTTCACCGCGCTGGTCAATTCAGAATGTCGCAAACCCGTGTTGCGGTTCCTTCGGCCGGGGTCGAAGATCACAGCGCGACACGGGTCTACGGGAGTGTCATCGTTCATCTGCGGGGGCATGACGGGTCATTCGTCATTCGCCGGTCGTCAGCGAGATCGGCTTGCCCGATTCGCCGATCGACGGCATCGTGCCCTTCTGGCCGACTTCGTTTTCCTTCAGGCCCAGCGACGCGATGATGCCGGTCTTGTTGTTCATGCCGGCGAGTGACAGCTGGTTGCGATCCCAGTAATTGCCGTTGATGGTGATGGTCGGCGTGCTCATGACACCCTTGTTCGAACCGGACACCTGCCACAGTTCGGGGCGCTTCGGGGTGTACAGGTTGATGGCATCCATCCATTTCTTGTATTCGCCGTTGAACGCCTTGTCGGCCACGGACTGCGGTACGCCGGCGTCAATCGCCTGCTGCTTGAGCGCCTTGTTCTTGACCGACTTGTATTCGCTGGCCTCACCGGGCTGGAAGTCCTCGGCGTAGATGTTCGAGATGAACTTGAGCAGGTGATCGGGGTTGTCGTCATTGCTGGCGATGTACAGGATGGCGCCGGTGGCGCGGCTGGAATATTCGTCGGTCGAGTATTCGTCCATGAACGACATCGGGTGGATCTCCAGGTTGATCTGGCCCGCGTCCACCAGCGAGATCAGCGTGGGATCGGTCTGGCGGTTGAACTCGCCGCAGCCGGGGCACAGCGGATCCATGTACACGGCGACGGTGGGGGCGCCGGACACCTTCTTGCCGTAGCCTTCGCTGGAGATGAGGATGCCGCCCTTGTCGTCGGCCGCCGATGGCTTGGTCTCGACCTTTTGCAGCTGCTGGTATGCCTGCTCCTCGGTGGTGCTCTTCGCCACGTCGTTCTTGTGAATGGCTCCATAGATGGCGAAGCCGGCGATTGCCACCAGCACGACGATGATGGCGACGACCACCGCGCCGATGATGGTTTGCTGCTTGCGCTCCTTGGCCGCTTGCTCCGCCTTCTCCTGCGCCGCCTTCTCTTCGGCGGCGCGACGGCTTGCCCTGGTGTTGCGCTTCGCGTTCTGATTCTTTTGTGCCACAGTTATCCCTTTCCTGCCGGTTTGTTGCCCATAGTAGTAGAAGGGTTCGCTTTTCCGGCGGCGGGTTGCGCCGTTTGCCGCATGATGGAACGTGACAATGGCTACAAACCGGGCATTGCCGTCGCTCGGCATGCAGCTGGGATGGGGATGTTATGCGACGTTGGAGGGCAGCGGCCACCAGTTGATGCCTTGTCCGAGACCGAGCAGCGTGCACGCTGAGAGTGTAATCACCGCCCATGCGATCCATACGGCGAATTCACGCCCGGAATGTTGGGCGGATATCGCGGGAGCGGTTTCGTTGTCGGACGATTCGGGGAGCATGCCTGCGCCGCTGGAGCCCGTGGGCCGGTTGAGACCGAGCAGGGTGCCGGTGCCAAGTCGCAGCATGGTCGGTGCGGGCGCCAGCATACCGATGATCCAGCTGATCGCCGCGCAGATGGCCAGAGCCAGACCCGACGGGGACATGGGGGAGGCGGCGATGATGGGTACCACAATGGTGATGCCGCCTATGGCGAACCGCGTGTTTACGACCGGCAGACTGAAGATCAGCGTCGCGAGGGTGGATCCCAGCGCCAGCGTCGCGACGGCGAGCAGCCCGCGCCCTATTGCCGCAGGCAACCCCCTGAGGGCGTGCCATGGCAGCGTGATGATGCGCATCGCGGTGTCGCCGGCGCTGTGTGTGCCGCCGCGTCTGTATTCGCGTTGCAGCTGGGCGTCTGTCGAATAGCCTATCGTCAGCAGCAGCCAGCACAGCAGCGTGGCTGCGACCATTGCCGCCAACGGCATGCTCGCGGCCATTGCGGCTATGGGCGCGGCCCATGCGGCGAGCAGCGGCGTGCCTTGACGCAGATAGGTCTGGCGCTTGATGCCTGCCGGGTTCATGGCCATCGGCGGCATGGCCTGCGCTGTCGGCATGGCTTGCATGGACGGCTGGAATTGCGCGGCTGGCTGGAGCTGTGCGGGCTGGCCGGGTTGCATTGCGGTCGTCGGCGTTGCGGCTTCATCAGGGTCGGCGAAGATCTGCTGGGGGCTCAGCGGCGGCATGGTCATGGTGGGGATTTGCTGGCGCCCCGACCACACTGGATCATCCATCGCCAGGGTTGCCGCGGTGTCGGCGGATGATGACGGCTCGATTACGGCCGTTGCTCCGGTCATGTCCGCATCGTCCGTGGGTAGGGCCGTCGTCGGCTGCGGTTGCATGGGCATGGTTCGTCCGACGCTGACCGTGGAATCGAATGGCATGGTGGAGGCGGGCAGAACCGATGTCGGCTGTGGGCGCAACGATTCGGTCGCTTCGGTGCCGACCGGCATGGTCGGCGGCATAGGTGGGGTGAGGCGGGACATCGGCGCCGTCCGGTCGTTGCCGGGTGCCTGAGAAGACGCGATATTTCCCGGTAGCGGTGCTCCCCGGAGCGGTACGGTTCCGTCCGAGGTTCCGGCATCTGCTCCTGTCCCGATTGATGGTATCCGTCGAAGACTGGCGGATGCAGCGTCAGCGGCTTGGCTGGCGTTTGGGAGCCTCGGAATCGGCGGAACCGTCGCATACGGTGAGGGCGCCGATTGTCCGATGATCCGCTGCAAAGCGGGCCGAACGCCGGGCATCGCGGTTTGCCTTGGCATTCCTGCCTTGGTGACGGCTGCAGTCGGCTTTTCACCTGATTCGGCCGGCTCATGCGGGCGCCATAACAGACGCGGGTTGCGCAGACCGGTATGGTCAAAAGGGCGCATCACATCCGTCTGACCGGATTGCGCGGCGTCATCGTCGTACTGCTGCCAGGCGCCGGGGTTGAACGCGTCCACGGTGATCGCCTGCAGCAGTTGCTCCGGAGTGCAGCGCTTGCTGCGATCCGGGTTCAGCGCCGCACGGAACGCCGTCATGGTGGTGGCGGGAAGACCTGTGAGGTTCGCGTTGCCGGACGCCTCGCGTTCCAGCACCGCCATCATCGGCTTGGTGCCGAAAACGGGCTCCCCGGTTGCCGCGAATGCCAGCACCGACGACACGGACCACCAGTCCGTGATCTCATCGGATTCGGTTCCCTCGATAATCTCCGGCGCGATGAACCCCGGCGTTCCCATCACCAGGCCGGTGCGCGTCACATGGCTTTCGCCTTCGCCCATGGCGATGCCGAAATCCACCAGAACCGGGCCGGTCGCCGAAACCATCACATTGGTCGGCTTGATGTCTCGATGCACGATGCCCGCCGCATGAACCGCCCTAACTGCGTCCATCAGCTTGGATGCCAGTCGTTCCAGGTCATCGGCGACGTATGGCCCATTCGCGGCGACGTCGTCGCGCAGGTTTTTGCCCTCGATCAGCTCGGTGACGATGAACGCCAGCGAATCATCCAACTCCATGTCCACGATGCCGCACACGCCGGGATGATTGACTTTCTTCAACGCCATCGCCTCTCGGCGCAACCGCTCACGTGCCGTGATCTGATCGCGCGCGGACGCCGTCGAACGGTCATCGGCGAGCGAATCACGCAATATCTTCATCGCGTATTCCTCGCCACCGTCATCATGCACGCGCCAGACCGATCCCATGGCTCCGGATCCCAGCCGCGACATCAGCGTGTAGCCGCCGACCAACGCTCCGGGCTCCAAGTTCAACGCATCGCTCATACCCTCCTATCCTACTCACCGCCCTGTGCCCGTTCTCTCTACCCCTGATATTCCTCCTTCCCCTGCTGTCCCCTTCGATACTCCCTACCCCTGATATCGTTTGCGTTTCTAAGTGCGCGCCGAAACGTCGACTGTGCGCACTTAGAAACGCAAATGGGCCGGTTTGCGTTCTTAAGTTCGCGCACTTGTCGTTTCGGCGCGCACTTAAGAACGCAAATGTGTCGTCACAGCCGTTGATGCCGCCGCGACGCGCCGAGTTATCCACAATCGCCTAGCCTTCGACCACATACCCCGGATTCGCTTGCGCAGCGGCGGTCCATATTGTCATCATCAACATATGAGACAGCACAAGCATCTAGACGATCTGATGAACCGGGCGGAAATGGACGGGCGATGTTGTTCCGCGTCCAGCCCGGCGGAACGACAGGCGATGCTGCGGCGAACTCGTTGCGGCGATGTCGTGCGGCCATTTCGCAGCGTGTACGCGCGTCGTGAATACTGGGATGGTCTGAATCCCATTGAGCAAGCGTCACATGTCATTCGCGAAATGGCGAGACGGCATCCCGAGCGCGTATTCGCCGGACTGAGCGCGGCGGTCATCTACGGGTTCGAGCACTCATGGACGCTGCATGACGAGCCATACGTGTACATCGCGACTGACGGATTCACCAAGTCACGTCGGTCGTACCACCGGCTGCGGCGCATCTCGGTGCGTAGATCCGATATACGGGAGGACTGCCATGTGGTCCGTTTGTACCGGCCTCGCGGTGATGGAGCAGCACAGGACGGGTCGAATACCTGGAGTCAGGTGAGCAAGTTGGCTGACCGGATCGCCCACGAACGGGCATTGCGTGGCAATGTATGTATCGGCGAGGTACGTGTGACCAGTCCGGCAAGAACCTTGGTGGACTGCGCGCTCTTGTATCCGTTCGAGCACGTGCTGTCGATGTTCGATTCCGCGTTGCGCCGGGGGCTCGTGACCCGCGAGGAGATCGTCGCCGTCTGTGATGGTCTGCGAGTGGATTGTGGGCCGGTATTTCGTCTGCTGCATTATGCGGATGCTCGCAGCGAGAACGGAGGGGAGTCGTTCTGCCGGGCTGTATCCATCGAAGAAGGGTTTGTTCCTCCGCAATTGCAGCATACGTTTTACAGCCGCGTGACCGGCAAGGAGGCGGGCCGGGTCGATTTCATCTGGCATACGGAAGATGGCCGCATCATCGTGCTGGAGTTTGACGGTATGCAGAAATATATCGATCCAGAGATGACGTCGAACCGGGATGTTCGGCAGGTGGTCCGTGACGAAAGGCAGCGCGAACAGGATCTGAAAGAGGCCGGAGTGAGCGTTGTGATACGGACGAATTACATCGAAGTGGTCCAGCGCGCGCCGTTCGTCATGAAGCTGATGCAGGCCGGTGTACCGCGTGCCGGGGCGCACCCGATATTCGAGCATGCCGATTGAGCCGGAAGCGCCGTTGCGTTCCTAAGTTCGCGCCGGAACGACAAGTGCGCGAACATACGGACGCAAATGGCCCTGTTTGCGTACCTATGTGCGCACGGTCGTCGTTTCGGCGCGCACTTAGGAACGCAAAAAGAGGAGAGGACTTGGGGAGGGGAGAGGCGGGAGATGGATGGGAGGAGGGGGACTGAGATGAGGTCGGAGTAAGGATAATGCCGGCTGCGGGATGCCGGTTGAAGGCCCGTCGATGTTACGTCCGCGTTTCAGACGCGCGTGTTGACGTGTTCCAGCGGACGTGTATAGTAGTACGTGGCTCAACGAAGAGAGTCTTCAATGAACCGAAGGAAAAAAGAACGCTGCGGTTTGATGTTGCCAGTGTAGGGACTGATGATCAAGGCACAGTAATCCCTTTACAACGGATCGTGAGGCACGTACCTGCCTCTGAAAGGATGAATATCATGGCAGAAGTCGTATTCGACCACGTCACTCGTATCTACCCGGGCAACGATAAGCCCTCTGTGGATGATTTGAACCTTGACATTAAGGACGGCGAGTTCCTGGTGCTCGTTGGCCCGTCTGGCTGCGGTAAGTCCACGACTCTGCGCATGCTGGCCGGCCTGGAAGAGGTCAACAAGGGCCGCATCCTCATCGGTGGCAATGATGTCACCACGATGCAGCCGAAGGACCGCGACATCGCAATGGTCTTCCAGAACTACGCTCTGTACCCGCACATGACCGTCGCCGACA
>UMGR01027333.1_pt1 | contig 9571 bp, 9 predicted proteins | sample 1965321 | NCBI WGS metagenome assembly UMGR01 (sample SAMEA4836077, study PRJEB28245) | human gut metagenome | biome: gut microbiome; material: fecal sample | place: Denmark | collected 2008 | reverse complement strand
CCCCCACCGAGGGCATTGGTTGATGTGTGCGGATACGGCCGTTCAACGCCGAAGGCGTATTTCGTACGTCGAGCGCTGAGGAAAGGCCGTATACGCTCCATCAATCAATGACGCCGTAGAGGCGGTCGCCGGCGTCGCCAAGCCCCGGCACAATGTACGCCTTTTCGTTGAGTTTTTCATCGACGGCGCAGACGACGACCTTGAAGGCGATGGAGGGGTCGATGTGGTCTTGGACGTATTGGATGCCTTCGGGGGCGGCGATGATGTTGATGGCGGTGACGTCTTTGGCGCCGCGCTCGGCGAGGTAGTGGGTGGCGGTGACGAGGGTGCCGCCGGTGGCGAGCATGGGGTCGATGAGGAAGCACTGACGGCCGGTGAGGTCTTCGGGGAGACGGTTGGCGTAAGTGATCTGCTGGGTGGGGTGCTCTTCATCGCGCTTCATGCCGAGGAAGCCGACTTCGGCGGTGGGGATCATTTTGGTCATGCCGTCGAGCATGCCGAGTCCGGCGCGAAGGACGGGAACGATGATGGGGGCGGGGCTGGCGATGTGCTTGCCGACCATGGGGGCGACGGGGGTTTCGATGGGCTTGTCGACGATGTCGAGGTTGCGGGTCGCCTCGTAGGCTTCGAGCATGACGAGTTCGGTGACGAGCTCGCGGAAAGTGGCGGATGAGGTGTTTTTGTCGCGCAGGACGGTGAGCTTGTGTTCCACCAGCGGGTGGTCGAGTACGTGAAGTTCCATGAGTACCAGCGTACCCGGTTATCTCACATTCTGGATGGACGTAGCGTGTTGCTTATGTGACGTAATGGTCAAGATGTGCAGTGAGGTCGGACTGCAGGAGCCGAAGGCGGTTTCGACGGCGACGACATCACCAAGGCCGCGCCGAACCAGCGCGTCCGCAAAGGCATGGCGTTCGTGCCGCAGGGGCAGCAGTCGTTCGGCACGATGACCGTCGACGAGAACCTGCATGTGGTCGCCGGCCGGTACGGGTCCGAGGCGAAAGCGCGGTACGACGAGGCCGTGACGATGTTCCCGGTGCTCAAGGAATTCGCCGTCGAACGGGCGGATCGCTGCTATGTGCTGGCCTCCGGGCGCTTCATCGCCACCGGCGAAGGCGGTCCTGCACAGGTTGAGGCCGCCAAAGAGGCCATGCGCGTATAATCGCGCTCTCAAAACTTGCAGATACAAGGCTTTTTTCGAGCGTCAATCGCTATGCCTGCGAGTTCTGAGAGCGCCTATTGCAGAGCCTTCATCAAAGAAGCCACATGACCCTTCGCCCGGACGTTGTAACGGGCGATTTCTATCGTGCCGGCTGCGCCTGTAACAGACACGCTGATGACGAATGTCGAGCGGATCACGCCTATGTGCGTGCGCCCGTAGAGCTTCTTTTCGCCGTACGCGCCGTAAAGCCGATGCACGGTCAGGTCCGCGTCCGACAGCAGCGGGAACGACAGGTGGTCGCGCTCGCGGAAACGCTGCAGCTTGTCGATTGGGTCCTTGGAGACGCCCAGCACAGTGAAACCGAGTGCGGTGAGCCGGGCAATGTTGTCGCGGAAGTCGCATGCCTCGGTGGTGCAGCCCGGCGTCATCGCGGCCGGATAGAAGTACAACACCACGCGCTTGCCCTGCGCCAGCAGCCGCGACAGCGTGACGGAGGTCTCACCGCCGTCCGGGTTGACCGCAGGCAGGGTGAAATCGGGAGCGGGCTGGCCGGGGGTGAGTCGCGTGGGAAGGGCGGGCTGGCTGGATTGTCCGGGCTGCGGTGATTGGTCGCTTGCGTGATTTTCTGTCATGATGCGTGCCCCTTTACCTCGATGCCCATGTGTGCCACCACTATCGCCGTCGTGGTGGACAGTCGCGCGACCGCGTATAGTCGAATCATGCAATGGCTGCACAGGATAGGCGAGGCGATTGATTCGCTGGTTGCATGGTGGCGGCGCTCGCTGACCGGGCGGGTGATTGACCGGTATGTGTCGCGGCGCGGGCCGCTGCTGGCGAACGGGCTGGCATATGGGCTACTGTTCGCGTTCTTCGCCGGCGTGTGGATCGTGGTCAGCGCGCTCGGACTGGTGGTGACCGGGAGCGAGGAGATGCAGAAGACGCTGCTCGCGATGCTGCGCACGGTGATTCCGAGCGTTTCAGATTCGCTGTTCTCCGCGTCGATGCTGAGTGGAATCTCGCATACGCTGACATGGACCGGTCTGGTGACGCTGGCGGTGTTCTGGTGGACGGTCACCGGTTGGATGAATTCCCTACGCAATGCAGTGACGACCATGTTCGACGATTGCACGCAGGAGCTGAACGTGGTCAAGGCGCGATTGCGCGATACGGTCGCTGCGATCATGGTGGCGGTACTGTTCATATTGTCGACCGCGGCGGGCGTCGTCTCTGGCGGCCTGATGAGACTGGTGTTGCGGGCGCTTGGCATCGCCGACGATTCGCTGCCGGGCGCGCTGTTGCTGGAATCGACCGGTTTCGCTACCGGCGTGTTGCTGAATTTCGCGTTGTTCATGCTGCTGCTGCGCGTGGTCGCGCACATACGCGCGGGCAAATTCACGCTGGTGGGGGCGGCGCTTGGGGCTCTGGCGGTCGCGGTGATGCAGCTGCTGGGCGCTCGTCTGTTGACGGGTGCGTCGCGCAACCCGATGCTGGCGCCGTTCGCAGCCATCATCGGCGTGCTCATCTGGTTCAACTTGGTGGCGCAGGTGATCATGATCTGCGCGGCGTTCATCGCCGAGTGCCGTCGGGGGGGGGGCGGAGCTAGCTACAGCCGCTGTCAGCTGACAGGGTAACTGGCACCAAGCATTGCCGGATACGATATCGTATGAGACGGCTGCGAGCTTCATCGCAGGTCGCAAGGTGCATGTCTTTCATGAGATGTGCCGTAGAGCATATGACGAGAGGGGAGTTCCCATGGCGATTGATGTATATGGTGCAACATGGTGCGGCGACTGCCACCGTGCCAAGAACGCGCTCGACCGGTTCGGCGCCGCCTACACGTGGCACGACATCGAGCAGGAGGAGGGCGCGGCCGACCGTGCCGTTGAGATCAGCGGCCAAAAACACATCCCGGTCGTGCTCTATGGCGACGGGTCGTTCCAGGTCGAGCCGTCCGTCGTGGACATCCAGAACAAGCTCAACGAGCTTGGCCTGCTCGGGTGAGCGGTGAGTGGCTGCGGCGGTGGCGAACGATGGCGGGCGGCTGATGGCGAGGTGCGGTATCGGCTGTCCGCCATTGAACACGATGCATCAATTCGCACCTTATGGTCGGCGCTTTTGCAAAGTGAGGACAGCATCGTTGCTTGATTTGACCAGATTCTATTCGTAGGCAGAAAGGGCACTTGCGCCCGCAGCGCGAACACCTGAGTGCCGCCTTCCGGCACCGCAGCCGGACCACCAGCGCGGGAGCGGGACGCAACGGGGAATCGTCCACCGACACGTCCTCGACGACCATGCCTTTGACGTTCAGCAATCGTTTGAATTAGCTCTTCAACGAAGGCGCTTTCTTCGGTTGTATTTCTTGGTCGAATGTAGTATTGAATTCGCATGATATGGAAGCGCGGTTGTCTCTGACGTCTCCACGGGATAAGGAGCTTCGGCCTGACGGCCTCCGCGCCGTTATATCCATGTCGATGGGCGAATCGACGTGTCGGCGCATAAGGACATAGGGAAGAGTAATGACGAAGCCATCAGAGGGAGTGGAAACCATGGATGACGCCACTCCAGAGGAGAGCAAGCCCAAGGGTATTAAGCCCGCCAACCTCACCGCCATCATCATCGCGGCGGTGGCCGTGGCGCTGTCGGGCATCGGCGGCTACGCCTACTGGACGCACCACGAATCGACCGGATACCACGCGGCGGTCGAACAGGCCGGGAAGGCCGACAAGGCGCTCATGAAGGCCGTGGACGAGGCCACCGCCACCACATACAAGGCGGATCAGCTCAAGGAGCCGAAGCTGCTGGACAAGCTCGACGACGCCATCGGGAAGGCGAAGGCGCTCAAGGGCGTCCCCGAGGACCAGCCGGGCGAGTGGCTGGCGTGGCAGCTCGCTTCCGCGAAGGCTGCCAGTTTCAAACGACGAACAACATGCCGATGACACTGAGGTGACCGTTCGGGAATATACCCATGAATAGCGACGCAAGATGTGAAAGCGGTTGGATGAATTGTTTCGAAGCAACGGTGGAATCTGCTGATGTAGATTGAAGTCGTTCCTCCGCGGAAACTCTTGGAAAGTACAAAAATGAGACAGAGGTAGATGTCCCAAGACGATTAGTCGGAAGACCGATGGTCGGCATGTCGGTACGTGCCCACTGGTAAACTTCATACGCTGGTCTGTAGGCATGTGCCGCTTATTGGAACATCTGCTACTTGTGTGAGCTTATGACGCCTGTGCCTATAGCGGACCTACATGTGAGGAGCAGTCATGAAGTGCGTGAAGGCAGGTGAAATGCGTTGACTCTTACGCCATCATCCGACCTGATTTCCATTGACTTGTTTGCTGGCGCTGGAGGTCTTTCGGAAGGCCTTGAGGAGGCTGGGTTTCACACCCTTTTCGCCTCGGAGATTGTTCCCCAATATGCAGAGACCTACGCTAGGAATCATCCCAGCGCTAAGGTATGTGTTGAAGATATCCGTAAAACTGACCCGGAGCGCGTTCGCCGGGAATTGGGCCTAGAGAAAGGTCAACTTGATTTAGTGGCTGGTGGCCCGCCCTGCCAAGGGTTCTCCATTAATGCGCCTGTTCGTTCCAATGAGGATCCCCGCAACCATTTGTTCCGTGAATATCTACGCTATGTGGATGCCTTTCAGCCGCGTGCAATTCTAATCGAGAACGTGCCGGGACTCGTCTCTTTTGAGCACGGCGGAACTTTGCATGCGATTCTCGATGCATTGGCAGATCTCGGTTACGGTGCTGATGTGCATATTCTGGGTGCCCCTTACTACGGTGTGCCACAGATGCGTTGGCGTACTATCATTCTTGGCCTTCGTGGCGCGGTTATACCGCAATCCGCTTGGCCTGAACCCACTCGTCATGCTCCTGTGCGAGCGAACTTCACTACCACTTTTGATGGGCGACAAATTGTTAAGCAGCCTAGCCCCGAAACAGATGCGCCATTCACTACGCTTCGTGAAGCCATTGGAGATTTGCCTTCATTACAGAACGGTGAACGCGGCGAAGCGGTCAAAGAATACCCGGTAAGGCCGCAGTGTGATTATCAGCGTGCGCTTAGGCGCGGCTCCATAGGTGTTCTGAACCATGAAGCTCCTAGACTCTCTGCAATTAACATGCAGCGCCTAAACTACATTCAGCAGGGGGGAAATTGGACAGACATTCCGGATGAATTATTGCCAAAAGGCATGCGTAAAGCTAGGAAATCTGATCACACAAAGCGTTATGGACGTCCTATGTGGGATGGGTTATCTTCCACGATCCTCACCAAGTGCGACCCCCACTGGGGTGCTTTTTTCCACCCTGACCAGAACAGGGCATTTACAGTTAGAGAAGCAGCGCGTATTCAATCCTTTCCTGACCACTATGTATTTACAGGTTCTCAGGCTGAACAATATGCGCAGGTAGGCAATGCAGTGCCGCCACTACTTGCTCTTGCTGTAGGTACGTCGTTATCAGCAGTGCTAAAGGAGGCATGAACATGGCCGGAACAATAGTTGACTTCTTCGGATACCTCTCAACAGATAAAACGGATGCGGCAAAATTGGCATCTGCACGTAGACAGTGTCCTTTTCTAGGCAAACAATGTACTAAGCCTGTAGCGGAAGATGATGCTGGTGGTATCAGCGGAGCCTGCGCTGTAGCGCAGATTAAGGACGCAACACCTACTATTTGTTGTCCTATTCGTCTATATGCAGACGATTACAAAATGCTTAAGATTATTGCATATAAGTCTTTCGGGGTTGATCTCAACCTTTATTCTGGTAAGAATAAGCTCGCTCTCTACAAAGCGAAAGAAGAAGGTGGTGCAGTCGCCGTATATGGACACGACTGGGGCGGTGAATTAAAGCTTCCAAAACGTGATGGGGTTGGGAATTACTTTGTTGATTGGATTCTCGCCCGTCTCGACGGAGAAGGCAATTTGGTGGAGTTCACTGCTATTGAGGTGCAGACTATCGATACCACGGGGAATTATCGTTTGTCTCGTCTTGCGTTATTTGAGCCAGAACGTCGAATCGTTAAATCCACAGTGGGCTTGAACTGGGAGAACGTTAATAAACGAATTATTCCTCAGATTGTCTACAAAGGGCAAGTGTTGCAACGTGAACGTCTTAATAAGACGGGTCTTTGGTTTGTCACTCCCGTTCCCGTTTATGACCGCATTATGAGGCGACTTGGAGGAGAGCACAATCTTTCTTTCGGTTTTCCCTCACAGCCCGGAGCCATCCACTTCCTGCGCTATGACTACGATTTCGATAAAGCTGTGGAGGGCAGGCCTGTTCCGCTTAAAGTTGCTGGAGAGGGTTGCACAACTGTTGAAAAAGTGTCTGCCGCTTTCTCAAATGTTGGTTTGCCGGAGCCTAATGTTTATGAGGCTGCTATTAGAACAGCTTTGTACGATTAATACCCGTGGTGATCAGGGACTGCTGCTTTGTATTGAGGCGTTCAAAAGTACAGGATGAAGGTTCTATTCGTAAAGATCTGAGTTAATGTAGCGGAATTGGTGGATTCCTACTTAAGAGGCCATAAAGCCAACTGGTGCCGAATGAGTTGCGTTCTTGCGCTGTTGCAGCTCTGGTGAAGGCTATTTTAGGTGGAATGCCGTGAATGGCGATACGGGCAGTAAAACACTCATGGGGCGGCGGAAAAGGAGTGTGGTACGAGCTGAATCGGGCTGAATCGAGCCGAATCCGGCCCGTGGGTGCGCGATGGCGACAAAAACGATTCAAGGGTAAGGCGGAAGAGGGAACGGCGGCCAGCCGGGCGCGTGCGCGACCGGGGCGAAGGGGAGCCGCCGGAACGCCGCCTCACGCCTTTGCCTATCGCCGGTAGAACCTGGGCTTGTACGCGGGCAGGACGGCTTTGTGGTCTTTTTCCGCCCCGTGGGCCAGGAGGATCGTCGCCTTCCCCATTTTCAGTCGCATCTCGTTCAAGGCCAGCAGCATCCGGGCTCCTCTGCCTCGGCGGTCTTTCCTGCCGACAAGCAGGATTACCGTATCCGCGCTTGTGATCTCAAGCATTCTTTCATACTCGTCAAGGCTGGTCACGCGGGTATCCCTCAGCAGCTCCCGCAGGGACGGAATACCCGTCTGCGGGGTTCGCGGCTCCGCGTTTTTGATGGCCCGCAGCTTGCGGAAGAATGATTCGACGACGCTGATGTATTCCTTGGCCGTCCGTATGCGCGACACCGATCTGCCGCCCACCCACGCCGCCGCCGTCAATTCGTTCCGAATGTCGCGCGCCTCCTTCTTGGTGGGCAGCCCGATGATGCGCGACCTGTCCGGGGCCTTTTCCGGGCCGGATAGGGAATCGTATACCTTGGCGAGTGTTTTCCTGCCTTTGCGGCGGATGGGGTCTGGGCACATGTCTTCTCCTTGGCCGATCATGGCGGAGCCGGTGCCGTTCGCTGGCGAACACCCGGGGGAGGGATGCCGGCGGGGTTTGCCGGTTTCTCCTTCGGACCCATCCGACCGACGAACGTTCCTTGACTTCCTGTCTATGTATCAAGGAGTTGATTGACGGTTCGAATGGACTTTCATGGCACCCGTATGCGTTCGTGTGGCGTTTCTCGGAGGGGGTCCGGGGGAACCTTCGCGCTGGGCCGACCGGTATTCGCTGCGATGCGCTTGCGATACGGAGGCTGGGATTGTTGCGAACCAAAACGAAAAAAACTGCGCGGAGCACACACGGGGAACGACACCATGGGCGCTGCGCCCGTCCCCGCCAGCCCATCACCCTCCACCCGCGACGAGGTTGCGCGAAGCGAAAACCTTCCCGAACCATATCGCGGCCCGAGTCGCGCCATAGTTGCACCACAAGTCAGACCACCAGCGCGACCGGCCCGCGAAAACGGCGGTTTTCCAACGCCCCCACAAGAAAAAGATAGGCGGGAAGAATAGAACAACATGATCGAACGGCTCAAACGCGAGATCAGGCGGCGCACTCGCGTCGTGGGAAGCTTCCCGGACGGGAACGGCGCGCTCATGCTCGTCTGTGCGCGCATCAGGTACGTCACCGCGAACGAATGGTCCAACCGGCGTTACCTCGACATGTCCCGGCTCGGTGACAATCTGCAGGAAGCGAACCGGTCATCGCGCCATGGGCGGGCATGATCCAAAGTGCGCAACCTTTCGGGCACTACCTCCCAAAACCTCCACTGAACGGAAAAATCAAGCCACAACAGACACTGTCAAACAGGCTTACACACCTTGAAGCATGAAAAAAGCCATCAGGGACTTCCTGATGGCTGGTCATTTGCGGTATGCGCTCCACTTATTCCTTGGGCATCGGCCTGAGGCCGCCAACGACAGCGCTCTTCACATAGGATGTCACTATAACAGTCCGAATATTGTGCATCAATCGTTTCCCATATGTCACCAGAATCAAAAGCACACCCCGGAAGCTATCCAGAAGACAGCAACAGAGGTGCCCCTAACACTATTGCGCATCACTTGGTCAAAGTCATTGATCTGACAGGCATCTGAAACATATCTAACCACGAATATAGTTAGACATGAGTGGTCAAAGTCATTGATCTGACAGGCATCTGAAACCCAGCAGGCCAAGTTAAGCGGCGTGAGTTTGTGGTCAAAGTCATTGATCTGACAGGCATCTGAAACAACCATAGGGGGTTACTGTGCCACAATAAAAGTGGTCAAAGTCATTGATCTGACAGGCATCTGAAACCAAAACACAACCGCGCAGACGTTCCAATGTGTGGTCAAAGTCATTGATCTGACAGGCATCTGAAACCGTGTTGGTTTGACATGTGGTGTGTGTTGTGTGGTCAAAGTCATTGATCTGACAGGCATCTGAAACGGTACATACGGAATGGGTCAGCAAGCATCAGTGGTCAAAGTCATTGATCTGACAGGCATCTGAAACCAATATCACCACTGACCGGAGTCAACGCAAGTGGTCAAAGTCATTGATCTGACAGGCATCTGAAACCAATATCACCACTGACCGGAGTCAACGCAAGTGGTCAAAGTCATTGATCTGACAGGCATCTGAAACTCGAAGCATCCTTCAAGGAAGGAGAGCGAAGTGGTCAAAGTCATTGATCTGACAGGCATCTGAAACTACGGGCATGTGACGTAGTAGGTGCCGACGGTGGTCAAAGTCATTGATCTGACAGGCATCTGAAACCATCTACACACGAGCACTCGGCAGCGAGGCGTGGTCAAAGTCATTGATCTGACAGGCATCTGAAACCTATATCCCGAGGGCTGCCTGGCCGATTGTGTGGTCAAAGTCATTGATCTGACAGGCATCTGAAACGCGTCAACGAGTGAGAAATCGGAATCAACAGTGGTCAAAGTCATTGATCTGACAGGCATCTTGAATATTTGACTCGTTGGGGTCCGGGGTTATTGCGTTTGGGGGCCATTATGAGTTT
>UMGR01012127.1_pt1 | contig 9751 bp, 10 predicted proteins | sample 1965321 | NCBI WGS metagenome assembly UMGR01 (sample SAMEA4836077, study PRJEB28245) | human gut metagenome | biome: gut microbiome; material: fecal sample | place: Denmark | collected 2008 | reverse complement strand
AAAGATTGACAAGCCGACAAAGATTACCTACGACAAATTACTTGAGTATTGGGAGAAGAAGTTCTGGCTCACGGAGTTCTCACACCTCGGAGGTAACGGAAATCCCACAAAGAGCAACCTTGTACTGGTAACAAAGGCAGCAAAGGATGCTCCCTTCAACATTGAAGAGTTAAAGCCTCTAAAGAATTTGAAACTTAAAGATATACTACGATGAAAAGAGTTCATTATACCGACAGCTATCTGCTCAATCCACAACACCCAGTAACGGTAAACCTTATAGGTGGTGGAGGTACAGGCTCGCAAGTATTGACAAACCTTGCACGATTGGATGTAACACTTTGTGCCCTCGGACATCCGGGACTATTCGTAACGCTATACGATCCCGATATCGTAACTGAAGCCAACATAGGACGACAACTCTTCGGGTATTCCGACTTGGGACTGAATAAGGCAAATTGCCTCATTACACGCATCAACAACTTCTTTGGAAATGATTGGAAGGCTGTACCGGCATTCTATCCCTCCAATATGAAAGATGCTCGACAGGAACATCTTGCCAATATTACTATCACCTGTACGGACAATATAAAGTCGAGAATAGACCTCTGGAATGTACTCAAAGCATTGCCACAGTACAATTATACAAACTATCAGACACCTCTGTATTGGCTTGACTTCGGCAATACACAAACATCGGGACAAGTCGTATTGGGTAGTATTCCAAAGAAGATAAAGCAACCTACCTCACAAATTTATCAAACTGTACCATCGTTGAAGGTCATCACAAAGTTGGTAAAGTATGCCCGAATCAAGGAAGAGGACTCCGGACCGAGTTGTTCACTTGCCGAGGCATTGGAGAAGCAGGACCTATTCATCAACTCCACATTGGCTCAACTCGGCTGCAATATCCTCTGGAAGATGTTCCGACACGGAATGATAGAGTATCACGGACTCTATCTCAACCTCAGTACGATGAAGGTCAATCCCATAATGGTATAATCGTAATAGACAGCTGTCATATTCTTAACGAGTATGATGGCTTTTTTTATGCTATCGCCCCATATTTATTACAATATCTTCATCATTTATAGCGTTTTATATTAAAAATGCCTTGAAATGCTATTAAAAAATGATAAAGCAACCTAATTTTTTTGCTTTATTAGTAATTTTGCACATTAGGCATATATGATAAACAGTTCGGACTAACCCGACTTAAATATAGGACGCAATGAAAATAGAAAGGAAGATAGCCATTGGCTATACTATTATTGTTGCCCTAATTGGTGGTATCGTATATACGTACCTGCACGAATGGCGACAAATGAACAGATTGGAGCGTGAAGTGAAAGAGATTCACCGTCTCCGGCAAAGTGTGCATGAGGCATATGTACATATGCTCGACCTTACGATGTTCGGTGAAACCATTCTCGAATGGGAAAGAGCCGACACAACTCTCTATCGTGCCAAACGCCTCAAGGTGGATAGCATCCTTTGTGAGTTCAAGGATTACTATTCCGGTGAACGGATAGTTGATGGCAGAGAAAGAAATCCAACTATTCAATATCTCCAAGCTGTTTGAAAAGCAGGTAGAACTCGGCGAAGAACTTGCCGAGCGTGTTCCCGTCATAGCATATGAGAGTACGCAGGAAGCTGAGAAGAAGAGTGGTTTCCTGGGTCTCTTCAAGAAGAAGGATAAACCGCAATCCACGACAACCACAAAACTTTATACCCTCAATCGGGATGTTATCAAGAAGCAGTCCGAGCAGAGCCGTCAACTCTCTGAAACGGCAGACAGCCTTGCTCATCGCAATTATGTAATCAACCAGCAATTGAAGGACCTTATTGCTGCAATGGACGGGCGTGTAACGGAGGATCTTCAAGCAAGGGAACAACAGATTATTAAGACTCGCGAGAGAACAAAGGTTTATTTAGGAGGTATTACGGCTTTTATTTTCATTGCTCTTATAGCCTCGTATTTTGTCATTATGCGTGACTATGGCAAGAAAGAGCGTGGCCGACGCAAGTTAGAGGAGAGTAACCGCAAGAATGCCGAGCTGCTTGAAATGCGTAATAAGATTATCCTTACCATCTCACATGATATACGAGGTCCGCTCAACAACATTATCGGTTATACAGATCTGGCCATGGATACACGGGAGAAGAAGAAACGCAATCTGCAACTGAAAAAGGTATTAGGTCGCAGCAAGCATATACTGCACCTTGTAAACAACCTCTTGGATGTATATAGGCTTAATCAAGCTAAAGAGACGATGCATCCTGTGCCATTCCGAATTTCCGATTTACTGAATCGTGTGGTGGACGGTGCCACACAGCCTATCAATGATAAAGGGCTTCTCTTTGAGCATGAGTTCATAGGTGTCGATACAGTAGTCAAAGGCGATGTCGATAGAATAGAGCAAATCATCAACAACCTTATTGCCAATGCCGTCAAGTTCACTTCCGCAGGACATATCGGATTCAATGTAACCTATATGGATGGTACATTCACAATGAAAGTCAGCGATACGGGTGTGGGTATGACCGAAGATATGATGAAGCGTATCTATTTGCCATTCGAGCGTGCCGCAAATGCAGAGAACTCTGATGGCTATGGTCTTGGTCTGCCAATCGCCCACGGAATAGTTACAATGCTTGGCGGAACAATCAATGTAGAGAGTGAATTGAATAAAGGCACGACATTTACAGTTACTTTGCCTCTACCTGTTACCAATGAGCCTATAGAAGAGGAAAGCGTTTCGTTTGACGCATCTCTGCACCTACCGAAGAATGTCATCGCCATCGATGATGATATGCTGCAACTTGAACTTGTAAAGGAGATGTTGGAGCGTAATGGAGTATCGTGTACAATATGCAGCAAGGTAGATAAACTGACCGAGGAACTGCGTAAGAAGAACTACGACCTGCTTTTGAGCGATATTCAGATGCCGAATACCGATGGATTCAAGTTGCTTGAATTGCTCCGCAAATCACGCATCGGTAACTCTAAGGATATTCCGATAGTGGCAATGACAGCACGAAGCGAAAGTGAGCGTGAAGCACTTCTTGAGGCTGGATTTGACGGTTGCATCTTCAAGCCGTTCTCCATGAATGAACTGTTGAAGGTCATTGCTTCAGTAGTCAAGGGCCGCGAACCAGGCAGTGATACGGACTTCTCGATGATACTTGCCAATGTATCGGACAAGAAGAAAATATTGAGAACGATGATAGAGTCCTGCGAGAAGGATATTGTCGATCTGAAGATTGCAATGACAGCCGAGAACAGGGAGTCGATGCGAAGCATAGCACATCGTATGTTCCCGATGTGGGAGATGGTCTCGATGGATGAGATTCTGCTTGCTTACCGCAATGTCCTGAAGGATACGGAGTGTGATACTCAAACCGTGTTAAACCACACGAATCATGTAATAACCCACATAGAGCACCTGATTGAGGATGCCGGAAATGAGATAGAAAGAATAGCCGATGAAGAAAAGAATATTGATAGTAGAGGATAATATAACCCTTTCGCAGATAGTAAGGGACTGGCTGGAGCGTGAAGGATATGCTGTGGCGACTGCAATAGACGAACCTTATGCCCGTAAGTTATTACGTAAGGAATCGTTCGATCTGATACTCTCAGATGTGCGTTTGCCACAAGGTGACGGTATATCACTTCTTGAATGGATTAACAAGGAGAAGATGGATATTCCATTTGTGATAATGACCGAGTATGCATCAGTAACGGATGCAGTCAAGGCAATCAAGATGGGTGCAAAGGACTATCTTGCCAAGCCGGTATTCCACGAGCAGTTGGTGGAAATGGTCAAGGAACTATTGAAACCCGTATCAACAGTACGCAGCAAGGAGAAGGAACTCTTCAAGCGTACAAGCCCCAAGGCTATGGAAGCTATGAATATGGCGGAGTTGGTTGCTCCATCGGATATTTCAGTATTGATTCTCGGGGCAAATGGTACGGGTAAAGAGTCCGTTGCCCGAAGCATTCACTTTCATAGCAACCGCAAGGATAAGCCTTTTGTTGCGGTGAACTGCGGTGCCATACCTCATGAGCTGGCAGCTTCTACATTCTTCGGGCACGCAAAAGGTGCTTTCACGGGTGCTGATGCCGACAAAGGTGGTTGTTTTGAAGCCGCCAATGGCGGTACGCTCTTTCTTGATGAGATAGGAACATTGCCATACGATATGCAGTCCTCGTTGCTGCGAGTGCTACAAGAGGGAACATTTATGCCTGTCGGCTCAAGTGTGGAGCGTGTGGCGGATGTCCGTATCGTAGCAGCGACTAATGAAGATATTGGGAAGGCTATTGCCGAGGGGCGTTTCCGTGAGGACTTGTACCATCGTCTGGGTGAATTTGAGATACGACAACCCTCACTTGCCGAGTGTCCCGAAGATATTTTGCCGCTTGCCAACTTCTTCCGCGAGAAATTCTCAAAAGAACTGCACCGTGAGAGAACAGGCTTTACCGCTGAAGCGGAACGGTTATTGCTCTCACACTCCTGGTCAGGCAATATAAGGGAGTTGCAGAACAAGATTAGGCGTGCGGTATTGATGGCTAAAGATACGCTCATTGACTTTGCAGATTTGAATATTGCACAGGCAAAGCCAGTAGATATTCCGGAGGCTCCGCTGCAACCATTGAAGGATGAGGAGGTGGAAAAGCAGAGCATCATAAGAGCCTTACAGTCATGTGGTGGTGTTAAGACCAAAGCGGCTCAAATGCTTAATGTAGACTCATCTACACTATACCGCAAGATGAAAAAATATGGTATAAAATGATGATTGTGGTGGCAATATGAACCGCATATCGGCAAAAAGTTGTATCTTTGAGCCGTAAAATTGAAATATCGCGGCGGAACATTCGTTGTTCCTGTCCGTTTATATAGACATAAGTTCGCAAGAATCCCGAACAGAAATCTGGCAGTTGAAGTTAAGGAGAGTATTGCGTATGCTTATGCTATGCCTATGGCATAGCGTGGCGTTACGTACTCTCCTTGGGCCCATGCCAGAGCCTCTGTTCGGATGCGTGATGACCACGCTTTTTTTACGAACGGAGGTAACGATATGGCAAAGATTCAGATCATAGCAGCGATGACAATGGACGGCTTTCTTCCGAAAGCTGACGAGAACTTAATGCAGTGGGTAATGAATGATGCCAAGGGCTTTCCATATTGGCACGAGCGTAGCATCTATCGCCTTATGCCTCACTATCCGTTGCTCGACCTGCTTGCCGAGAAACACTCCGACAACAACCAATCCGATACATACATCGCTGAAATATCCGACAAGGATAGCATAGAACTTCTGCGTGGACTCTCACGCTACAACCTCATTGACGAGATGGTTGTCTATATCTTGCCTGTCATTGCAGGTAAGGGAACTCTCGTATTTGATGACCTTACTCCAAGCCGTTGGAATATGTATAAGACTACATCCTTCTCCAACGGAATAACTCGCATCATCTATCGCAACTCTTGCATTTTGCAATAGCAGGTTGCGAAAAAGTGTTGCATTTTGCAATACTCTGAAAATCCTCAAATTTCACGCTGAAAATTTTTATTTCACTGATACACAATGATGTATCGGTGTCTTTTCGTGTCATTCCATGTCATTGGCACGCAGGATGCCATTTAATAAGTATAACCTGTTGCGCAACACGGTGTAAATAACCCGATTATTCACACTTAAACAGATTATACGATGTTACAGATAAATAGTGAAACCGCCCACAAGATGTTCATCCAACTGATGGAACGCTTCGATAAGATTGAGAAGATGCTGGAGCGACAGAACAAAATGAAGGAGTGTCTCGATGGCGACACGCTGCTGGATAACTACGACCTGAGCAAACTGCTTGGCGTGACTCACCGTACCCTTGCACGCTACCGCCAGAAGAAACTTATCCGCTACTATATGATTGACGGACGCACATACTACAAGGCTTCCGAGGTCAAGGACTTCTTCGAGCAGAAGGGCTTGCCACTTCCGGCAAGCATGAGAAATAACATCAATTTCTAACCTCTAAACAACTATAGAATATGGAAATCGTATGTATAGACAAAAAGGCATTTGATGAGATATGCAGCCATATCAGTGAGTTTGAGGATAGAGTGAACAGATTGTGTGCTACCCGTAAGGATCTTGGACTCAAGAACTGGATGGATAACCAGGATGTGTGCCAGATACTCCGCATCTCGAAGCGAACACTGCAAGTGTACCGAGAGAAGGGCTTGATACCGTTTGCACGCATCAAACACAAGATATTCTACAAACCCGAGGATATTCAGAGATTTATTGACAGTACTTATCACCCCATTAAAAAGAAGAGACCATGAGCAACTTTTTTATAGACAAGACCGATCCGCATATAGCAGAGATTCTTGAGCGTCTAAGACGAGTAAACAAGATTCTCCACAAGACGGAGACTCTGGTACAACCTACATTGAACAATGAGAGGTTCCTGACTGATGAGGAACTCTCCAAGATACTCAGAGTGAGTCGCCGCACATTGCAGGAGTATCGCTCGGCAGGTGCAATACCTTACTACCTTGTTCAGGGCAAGGCTCTTTACAAGGAGTCAGAGATTGAAAAGATTCTCAATGATTCCCATAAACGCTGCGTAGAGGAACAGCGATGGGTATGACCCGAAACAATAGCAACGACCCCGCTTAAGGCCGTTGCTATCGTTTCTATACTGTTGTTGTCCGTTTCCATTTGATACATCTCTCAAACTTCAGTCCTTCATCTGCGAGTTCTATTTTCTTGTCGGCTGTAACCTCTCGCAGACGTTTCATGTCCTCATCAACCTTTTTGTCCGTAACATGAGCATATATCTGTGTAGTCGTGATGGAGGTATGACCCATCATCTTGCTTACTGTTTCTATTGGTACGCCGAGCGATAAAGTCATATGTGTTCCGAAATTATGACGGGCTTTGTGAAAGGTCAGATGGAAGCCGTACTCTTTACCTAATTCTCCTGTCAATTTAATGAGATATTCACGGCAATAGAGGTTGAAGACTTTATCTCCCTGTCGCTCGTGCTTATACTTTTCAATAATGCGAAGAGGCACATCCAACAATCGAATAGATGACAACGTGTCAGTTTTCTTTCGCTTGATGTGTATCCACCAGCTGCCATCTTCTGCCTGTGTTATATCGTTCACGGATAACCGTCTTAAATCAGCGTATGCTAATCCTGTAAAGGTGGAGAATATAAACCAGTCGCGTACCCGTTCCAATTGGGGCTTATCCACAGGAGTAGACATCAATGTCTTGAGGTCTTCCAACTTCATGTGCCGACTTTTACGTTTGGGGAGTTCCGGATGCAGACGGCAATATGGATCTCTGCGCAATGTTCCTTGACTGACGGCTCGCATTGTCATCTTTTTCAGCCTATACAAATGTTCGTGTACCGTCTTGGGACTTAGACGGCAATCGCTTTGCAGGAATATCTCAAAGTCGTCATAGAACACCTTGTCAAGGCTTCGCAATGTGACATCTTCCACACCCCGTTTCTCCTGAATAAACGCTGCAAGGTGCTTGTATGAGCGTTGATAACAATCGTAGGTCTCCTTGATTCTATCCACACCAACACGCTTCTTAAACTCCTCGTTATGCTCAAGGAAGAGGGCAAGCAGTGTTACGGGCTTTTGTCCGATACCCTTGACTGCGTTCTTGACAAGTTCTGCGGTAACAAAGCCTAAACTCTTCTTGATATGGTTATAGTGTTCGGTTATCTCTTTGGTAAGTTCGTCAATGGCTCTGTTTACCGTTACAGCATTCTCGCTGCGACCATCAGCACTTCCTTTCTCAGGATTCCAGATGGCAGGATTAACGGATACTTTTGTGCCGATTTGTTCCCATTCGGCATCAATACTGACCTTACACAATAGTTGGCACATACCATCCTTGCGTACTTTCGTGCGGTTGATGTAGAACAATATGGCGAAGGTACTGCGACGCTTCGTGTTCTGGTTAGCTGTATTCTTGTCTGTTTTCATATATAGTCGTTTTAATGGTTGTCAAATGGCGATTGTAAAGCGTTCACTAATCTTGTTGTCTAATCTCTTGGTATCAGCATTTATCTTGTCATCGGTAACTTTCGCATAAATCTGAGTGGTATCAACCCGTGTATGTCCCAGCATCTTGCTGACCGTTTCCAATGGCACACCGTGAGATAGGGTGATCTCCGTAGCATATGTATGTCTGGCGGCATGAAAGACTATTCTTCGCTCAATACCGCATATTGCAGCAATCTTTTTCAGGGAAAGATTTACATCAGAATTACAATACATGGGCAACAGCTTTCCGTTAGGCTCTACATCACGATACTTTTTAAGTATATGAATAGGTACATCAAGGAGCGGCACTTCATACTCGACCTTGGTCTTCTTACGAGTTGTTCTTATCCACAGTGTACCTTCCTCGTCCGTAACCAAATCCTCATTGGTCAGCAGACGCATATCTCCGTATGAGATACCCGTGTAGCATGAGAAGAGGAACAGGTCACGAATAATATAGAGTCTTGCATTATGCAAGGGTGTTGTCATCATCAGTTCCAGTTCCTCTGCCGTGAGATACTTCTGTTCACGCTGTGGACGTTCAGGTTCATATCCCCAAAATGGATTGAAGGTAAGAATACCGTCTGCTATGGCTTCATTGATAATGGTTCTAAAAGAGGTCGTAAGATGGACTATCGTACCAAGAGCCAAATGGCAGTCGGTTCGTAAGTGAAGATCATATTTCTCGATAAACGAACGATCCAATGCCGTAAAGGGAATATCGGTCAGTTTGTATTTCTCATTGAGGAATTTCTCAACATGCATATAGGCGTATTTGTAAGCACGCAGAGAACCTGCGACACGGTTCACACCTACACGCTTCTCGAAATTCTTGATGAAGGTGCGGAAATAACTCATCAAGGTCTGCTGCCCTGAAGCCATACCCAAAAGCAGACACTTGACATCTTCGGCAGTTACTCCTTCTCGTATTGCCGATTGTTCTTGATAGATATGTAGAGCCGAGGCTCTGATCTCGTCTAACTGACGATTGATTTCGCGTGCTGCGACACTCTTACCTGTAGCACGACCGGAGTGCCACATCGTATGTGGTACCGACATTTTCACACTGAATGCCGTCTCGGAGTACTTGCCGACATTCAATCTTGCCATTACGGGACAGTTTCCTTTGGCATCTGCTTCGCTCTTTTTGAGGTAGAACGACACCTTTACATCTACCTGATTCATAACTCATTTCTTTGGTTGCAAAAATAAATTTTACAGAGTTAATGAACGGCATGTAGAATATAGCGGAACAAGGCAACAAGTACTTGACAATTAATCTCATTCCCGTATTTTTCTTCCAACGAGAAAAAATGATTACCTTTGTCAGTGCAATGATAGAAAAAACAAGCGTTCTTTGTGGCTGTTGTAGGGTATGTGCAAGAGATTAAAGATGCTGTTTCTACCAAATTTCCATTCCATAAAAAGGCAACGGATAGGTAGCAATTCTTTCTCTAACACCCACCATATTCGGCTCCTTCTGCCAAATTTAACAATATGGTGAGGTAACACAAAAATAGTATATGTACCAACCACTTATCAAATTTCACCCTCATCCTGCCATTATTACGCAAGTTCTTTGTATCTTTGACATATTAAATACAGCTCTTTACTATCTAGCATAATATTATACTATGTTGTGATTCGCTTTCAAATTTGTATCTTTGACATATTAA
>UMGR01036987.1_pt1 | contig 9760 bp, 9 predicted proteins | sample 1965321 | NCBI WGS metagenome assembly UMGR01 (sample SAMEA4836077, study PRJEB28245) | human gut metagenome | biome: gut microbiome; material: fecal sample | place: Denmark | collected 2008 | reverse complement strand
ATTAGAATACTATGATAGTAGTATATATAATAAAGAATGGGCGCAAAATGAATGTGTAAAAAATGTAAATAATGCTATAGAAGAAACACTAAGAGATAATGGATTTATTATTGTATGTAATAAAACTGACAAAATAAAAATTACTGAATTGATAAAAGAAATAAATCCTATTTATAATAAAAATATAGTGGATTTGAGTGGAATAAGGATGAATAAAATGCCAAATCCAATACTTCCTACACAATATGAGAAATATGCCGATTTAAAGGAGTGTCATAATGTCCTAATGGATATATTGAATGCATTTTGTGATTTTTGTGATAAACATAATTTAAGATATTTTTTAGATTATGGAACTCTTTTAGGAGCAGTTCGACATAAAGGGTTTATACCATGGGATGATGATTTGGATGTATGTATGCCAGTACCTGATTATTTAGTCTTTAAAGATTTGTTTCCTAGAGATGGTGATTTCTTTTTGGATAGTGTTTTTAATGATGAAGTAAAAGATTTATCACCTAGTAATTTATTAAAAATAAAATCAAAAAAAATAATAATCGAATTTAATCATTTTCCACTTAGAACAATGGCTGGTTTAGGATTAGATGTGTTTCCGTTGTGCGGATATCCATCAGATAAAAACGAGCAAGAAAAATATTTATCAGACTATATGAAATGGTCTAATATATGGAAAGAAAATGTAGTTATTCCATATGGAACAAAATATTATTCAAGAGAAAAGCATATTGAAATATTTCAAGAAATGCAAAAAATTATAACACGGTATGATTATGAAACAGCAGAATTTATTGCACCAGCATATTTTGAAAGAGATACATTTTTAAGCTGTGGAGATAATAGAATTATGCCCAAAGAATGGTATGAGTCAGCTATAAAAATGAAATTTGAAAACAGGGAGCTTAACGTACCTAAAGGTTATGATTCAGTTTTATCTAAATGGTATGGGGATTATATGATACTTCCATCAGAAGAAAGTAGAAATAAACAGTTAGCTACAAAGAGGTATATGATAACAAATTTTGAAATGTATAAATAAATTTATTATTAAATTGGACAAGAAAAAAATTGGACAAGAAAAGAGGAAAAATATGAAAAAAATAGCAATTTATGGTACAGGTAGAGTAGCAGAGTATTTTATGAATAACTATGATTTTAAAGGTGAAAAGTTGTCGTTGTTCATAGAGACTAAAAAAAGTCGAGAAGAATTCTTGGGTTATCCTGTTATTGATTTAAAAGATGCTACGGATGATATTGATATAATTTATTTTGCAAATACATATGCAGATACAGTATTTGCAGCATTAGAGCAGGGAATAAATCCAGAAAAAATGGTTGTCGTTAATAAGTTATTATGGGAAACTTTTATAGCAAGAAATGGTGAAAAAAATGTGAAATATATTTCTGAGTTTGCTGAAAAATATGAAAAATCCAGAAATAAAGATGGTCGTGCTAGAAAAGTACTTATGACAACGATGAATAATCCAATTGATATGTTTAATTGTGATTGTGTAGAAGAATTATTAGGTATGAAGATAATACGTTCAGATGATTACTGTCGATTTGGTACAATGAGATTATTATTTGATGAAATAATATCAAATAATGTTCAGGGAAGTTTAGCTGAATTGGGAGTATATCAAGGTGAGCTTGCAAAATATATAAATAAAACATTTCCAGATAGGGAATTACACCTTTTTGATACTTTTGAAGGATTTTGTGAATCAGATGTTGAAATAGAAAAAAGTAAAAAGTTCACATCTGATGAATGGTTTGAAGATTGGAATAATTTTAAGAATACAAGTCTTGAACTTGTTATGAATAAAATGACATATCCTGAGAAATGTGTTGTGCATAAAGGATTTTTCCCAGATACCATTCCATCAGAAGAAATAAATTATGCTTTTGTATCTTTGGATTGCGATTTATATGAACCGATTTTGGAGGGGCTGAGATATTTTTATCCAAGGTTAAATAATGGTGGATATCTTTTTATTCATGATTATAATCAGACAAATTATTTAAGAGGGGTAAAGCAGGCTGTACACGACTATGAAAATGAAATAAAACAGAAGCTTTGTAAAGTCCCAATTACAGATGTGTGTGGAACATTAGTTGTTTGTAAATGATAAATACTTGAATAAAATGTATTTAATTAATCATACATTACGGAGGTAAAAGATGCTGAATTTTACAGTTGGACCGGTTCAGACATGGCCTGAGATATTAGAAATTGGAGGAAAGCAAGTTCCTTATTTTCGCAATCAGTCATTCTCAAAAATAATGCTTGAAAATGAAAAAATTATGAAAGAGCTTACATATGCAGAGGATAATTCAAAAGTAGTGTTTCTTACAGCATCAGGTACTGGAGCAATGGAAGCAGCAGTTATGAATTCTTTTACAAGCAATGATTTGGTATTGATAGTAGATGGAGGAAGTTTTGGACATAGATTTGCGCAGATTTGTGAGATCCATAATATTCCATACAAGGTAGTGAAAGTACCAATTGATAATCCACTTACTAAAGATATGTTAGAACCATATAATAATAAAGGATTTACCGGATTTTTGGTTAATATGTGTGAAACTTCGATAGCTAAATTATATGATATGCAGATGATTTCAGATTTCTGCAAAAAAAATAATCTTTTTTTAATAGTGGACGGAATTAGTTCATTTTTAGCAGATCCAGTAAATATAAGAGAAATGGAAATTGATGTATTTCTTACAGGGTCTCAGAAAGCGTTAGCATTACCACCAGGAATATCTATTCTTGTGTTTAATGAAAGGGCAATAAATAGAATAAATCAATCAACTGCTAATAGTATGTATTTTGATATAAAAGATGCATTAAAAAATGGTGAAAGAGGGCAGACACCATTTACACCAGCAGTATCGATTTTGTTACAAATGAACTATAGATTGAAAATGATTATGGCCCATGGTGGAGCTAAATATGAAAATGACAGGATAGCAGAATTAGCAGCAGATTTTAGAAAAAGAATATTAGATTTACCTGTTGAGATATTAGATTCTTCATTATCAAATTCAGTTACAGCAGTAAAAGTTAAAGATCAAAAAAATGCCTATAAGATATTTGAAATTTTAGAAAAACAATATGGAATTTGGATTTGTCCAAATGGAGGAGATTTAAAAGAAAAAATTTTCAGAGTAGGACATTTAGGTAATTTAACTGTTGATGATAATCGACGTTTAGTTGAAGCACTGAAAAAAATATTTAATAATTGGAATTAGCAGGTATTTTATAGGAGGTTTTAATGGTATACTTTCCTGATAACTATTTTGAAAAAGAAATAAGAAATGGATTTGAAGTATCATCAATGATGAAGAGAGCATGGGCAGGTCAAATAGAAGTTCTGAGTGTTATTAGAGAGATATGTGAACGTCATAACATATTATGGTTTGCAGATTATGGTACATTGCTTGGAGCTGTAAGACATAAAGGCTTTATACCTTGGGATGATGATATGGATATTGGAATGACAAGAGATAATCTTAACAATTTTATAAAATATGCTAAAGATGAACTTCCAGATGAATATAAGTTACTATGTATGGATTTAGAACCACAGTATGATTCATTAATTGTAAGAGTTGTTAATTCTACATCAGTATCAATGGATAAAGAAAGATTGTATAAATTTCATGGTTGTCCTTATGTATTAGGTATAGATATATTTCCTATGGATTATTTATCAAGAGATGAAGAAGAAAGAAAATTGCATATACAGATTATAGGAATAATTTTAGGAGCCGTGGATGCGATGTCATCACCAGAGGCAGATCCTTTAGAAGTGGAGCAATTTTTACAGAATGTGGAGGCATTAACAGGAACTAAAGTTGATAGGAATAAGCCAGTAAGAATTGCGTTACTTTCATTAGTGGAAAAATTATTTTGTATATATAAAAGCGGTGAAGCTGATGAGGTGGCAGGTTTATGGAGAATAGTATATCAAGAAGATTTTCATTTTCCTAAAGAATGGTTTAGTGATTTAGTTGAAGTTCCATTTGAGACAATTACAATTCCAATACCAAGGGAATATGATAAAATTCTACGTTTGAAAATTGGTGATAATTATATGACACCTATTAGACAGGAAACGCACAATTATCCTTTTTATAAAACACAAGAAAAAATATTAGAAAAAAAATTAGGGTATAAACCAAGTTAATTGTTATAAGGTTAAAATAATAAAAATGTTTTACTAGTCATAAAAAATAGTGGAGAGTAGATTATGGTAAAAGCAGATTCAGATAAGTACAAGAATATGTTAAAAGAAGTAAGGAAATTGTGTGAAAAATTAAATGATATTATAGATGATGATATTGTTATTCGTATACTTACTAAATGTCAGGAGTCTGTTATTGTTATTGGTGAAAGTTTGGAAAAAATAGAACGTGCAAATGAAAAAGAAGTGTTAAAAAAACTACAAACTGTTAATAAATTAGAACAGCTTTGTGAATTGCTGTATCAATATTCGCAAAAAATGGAAAGAAATATTAGAAAAGAAATAATACGAATTATAGACAATATAATATGTGATATTGATACAATACCGAGAACATATAGAGTGACCTTTTTACCATATAAGGCTGCAATGTGGGATAGTTTAGAGAGTATATGGAGAGAATTTGCTGCAAGTGATGAATGTGAAACATCTGTTGTTCCTATTCCATATTTTGAAGCTAATAGAAAGACCAATCAATGGGACACCTGTTATGAGGGGAATAAATATCCAGATTATGTTCCAGTAGTTAATTTTCAGGATTATCTGTTGGGACAGAAGAGGCCAGATTTAGTCTTTGTCCATAATCCATTTGATCAGTTTAATAATGTTACGACAGTACACCCTGCTTATTATTCAGCAGAATTAAAAAAATCCTGCGGAAAATTAGTATATGTACCCTATTATGTTAATCCAGGTTTTATATCTGATGATTATAATGAATTACCGTTATTGTATCGTTCGGATTATATAATTGTACAATCTGAAAAAGCAAAGGAAACTTGTAAAGATTTTCCTTATTATAATAGGGTCTTAGCTTTAGGTTCTCCAAAGTTTGATAAGGTGGTTAATTTATATAATGAAAAAGTGGCACCGCCAGAAGAATGGAATATTAATCTTGAGGGAAAAAAATGTATTTTGTTAAATACAACGCTTACAGATTTTCTTGAAAGCGGAGAGCTTTTAATGAATAAGTTGTATAAAATGTTTGAAATAGCATTGGATAGGAACGATATTGTTATAGTATGGAGACCGCATCCATTGTTAAAGGGTACGGTTAAGGCAATGAGACCACAATATATAGAAAAATATGATGAGTTAGTGCAATATTTTATTGATAATAAAGTCGGGGTATATGATACAACCGCTGATGTATCAAGGGCTGTAGCCGTGTCTGATGCATATGTTGGTTCACATTATAGCTCAATAATTGCACTATTTGAGGTCATTAATAAACCAATATTTAGGATAGATAGTAAAAAGTTTCTGGATAGAAATTCGGTAACAGATAGAAAAAAAGCTGATGCGGTAGAGGTTTTTAACAAACCACAGGATAAAGATTTCTTTGGTTGTTATGAATCTATTAATTATACTGTTGAAGATTTTCTTGATGATTTGGTAAATAATAATCTTGGTGAGGTAATAGAAAAGCAAAAAAAGGAATCAAAAATTGCAGCTAATTTAGATGGTTCTTGCGGAGAAAAGGTTTATCAATATATGATTAATATATTAAGACAACAAAATTAATATTTAAAATATTAATAGTATGAAGAACAATCATAATAATGAAAGAGGTAACATTCAATTTGTATGAATTATAACAAGAATGATGATTTTTTAAAAGAAGAAAACCGTGATGGCTATATTGTCTCACCATTGATGAAGAAAGTATGGTCGGTTGAATTGGATTTATTATCAGAATTAGATAGAGTTTGTAAGAAGTATGATATTAAATACTATGCTGCATTTGGTACATTACTTGGAGCTGTCAGGAATAAGGGGTTCATACCATGGGACGATGATATAGATGTATGCATGTTAAGAGATGATTATGCCAGATTAAAAGAAGTGGCTAAAGATGAGTTTAGTGGCAAGTATTATTATCAGGATTGGTATAATTCCTGTGGCAGAACGTGGATTTTTTCTAAGCTAAGAAATAGTGAAACAACTGCTATTGAATATCCGGACAAGCCCGAAGAGTTTAATCAGGGGATTTTTATAGATATATTTCCTATTGATGAGTTTAATGATGGGGTAAATAGCAATTTAGAATTTAAAGTTGTTCAGAGAGAATTATTTAATTGTATTAATAATCCGGTTAATGTTATGAAGGGCATAATAGCAGGTGAGAATTATTATCTTGGAATTGATAATACAGTAGCATTGTGTAATGATTATATTCAGTCACAGAAGCTGTTTGAAAAGCTTACATTAGAGAATTATGGACAATCAGATATAGTTGGTTATTATTATGATGAGATAAGAGGTAATGATAGAAAGTACCCAAAGAACTGCTTTGAGGATACAATATATATGCAGTTTGAGAATATTAAGATACCAGTGCCAACAGGCTATGATTATATTTTAAAAAAATATTATGGAGATTATATGACACCAGTTAAGGAAAAGAATAATCACGAAGATAGAATAATACTGAATCCATACAAGCCATATACTGAGGTGTTGGCTGAATTAAGGGATAATAATTAGTTATTCCATCATTATTAGATATAATTAATCTGATAATGATGGATTTTTTGTTAATTCGAAATAAAAATTCTGTGTGATCTTTAAAATTAAAAGTGTGATTTTTAAAGAATTCAAAGCAGATATAATGGTATATATGTTATAATTAAAATAATTGTTTCTATATAGATAAGACCAGTTTTATTAAAGAGTGGTGGGATAATATGGATAGTGTAACATTAATTACAAGACAACGAAGATTTGGCAAGACACTTACTATTAGTATGCTTAAGAGGTTCTTTTCAATACAATATTATAACGAGTCGGCTATATTTGAACATTTGGATATATGGAAATATCCTGAATATAGAGAAATTATGGGGACATATCCAGCAATGGAAAGAGGTCTAATGACAGGAATTACCAGAGTTAGCAAAGAATCTCTATTTTCGGATTTTAATAATATGGAGGTGGTTACGATCACTTCGGTAAAGTATGCAGATGTATATGGTTTTACAGAAGATGAAGTATTTTCTGCATTAGATGAGTATGGACTTTCAGATATTAAGGATAAAGTTAAGCGTTGGTATGATGTTTTTGTTTGGTAATAGCAAGGATATATATAATCCATGGTCTATTATTAATTTATTGGATAAGAAACAGTTGGGAACTTACTGGGCAAACACAAGCGCTAATGGTCTTATTGCAAAGCTTATTCAGGAGGGAGACAGAAATATAAAACAGTTATTTGAAACACTGTTTAAAGGTGAGAGTATTGTATGTGAGATTGATGAACAGATTATATATAATCAATTATCAATAAATGATAATGCTATATGGAGTTTGTTGTTAGCAAGTGGATATTTGACAGTGGTTAATTATATAGGATATGGAGATGCCAAACTTCCAGAGAATTGTATGCCACAATATGAATTAAAAATAACTAATTACGAAACCAAGCTTATGTTTAATGAATTGGTGAAAAATTAGAATCTGCTTGTAAAAGGTATAGATGAAAGTAATATTAAATGTTGCGGTATGGCATTTGAAGGAAAGAATGTATTAATAGCTTGTGCTGAATGATAGGTGTAACGATTCATTTTAATATGTTTTGCTAGTGCTGGATAATAATTATGATTCAAGGAGGAATATATGACAGATACTGAATTGTATGATGCAATTGTTGTTGTAACACCAAATGACTTTAAAAGAGTAGAGAGTAATAATAAAAGGATAGTTGATTATCTTCCGGTAAGAAAAGTCTTATTTGTTGGAAGTAAAGAATTAGGTGAGCTGGTGGCGCAGTCATCGTTAGGAGATAAAGCTGGTTTTGTTGATGAGAATGATATTATTCCATTTGATGATGTATACAATTGTATTAGAGATATTATGTCAGATATACTGCTTGGAAGAGAATTGCCAAGAGGAATTGCTGGCTGGTATTATCAGCAATTCCTAAAGTTACAATATGCCAGAGTATGTCAGGATAAGTATTATATGTCGTGGGATGGTGATACAGTTCCCTGTAAGGACTTTTCAATGTTTGGTGATGATGGCAGACCATATTTTGATTTAAAGCATGAGTTTCACGAGGAATATTTTACAACGATGAATAAACTGCTTCCTAATCTTAATAAGACAATAGATAAGTCATTTATATCAGAGCATATGATATTTGACTGTCATTATGTTATTAAAATGCTTGAGGATATAGAGAAGAATGCTGCTGTTAAAGGGAAAATGTTTTGGGAGAAGATACTTTATTCAATAAGACTAGAGCATATACAGGAGAACAGCTTTAGTGAATTTGAGACATTTGGTACATATATGGCTGTTAATTATCCAGATATTTATAATTATCGTAATTGGCACTCATTCAGGTATGGAGGATATTATTTTCACCCGGAAGTTATAACACAAAGAGATTATGATTGGCTATCAAAAGATTTTTATGCAATATCTTTTGAAAAATCACATTCCGTAAGAGAAGATCATGAGAATCTTTTTAATAATCCGGTTTACCAAAGCAAGCTTACAGCAAGACAGATGGTGGAAATAGCGCAGGAGGAATCAGAAGAAGGGTATGAGGAGGTATGGGATTAATGAATGTAGCAACTGCATTAAACAGGAAGTACCTTTTGTATACAGGGGTAATGCTGACATCATTATGCGAAAATAATCCGTGCCATATAGATGTATATATTCTTCATAGTGAATTGACAGATAAAGACATACAAAGATTAAAGGACTGCCTTGATAAATACGATGTAACTATCTATCTGCTATATATAGAGAAAGATAAATTTGCTGGCAGAATGTACACAGATAAGATGTGGAGTATAGAAGCATATTACAGGTTAATGCTTTTAGATGTGTTACCACCAAATGTAAAAAGAATGTTTTATTTTGATGTAGATATTATTGTCAATAAGTCTTTGGAAGCATTTTATAATATGAATTTTGATGGTAATGATTTAATAGCTTGTGAAGATGATTGTGGCAATTGTGTTCCAGAGCATTATGGACCTATGCACAGAAAAATATTCGGTTCAGAAGAGCTTCATAATCATAGATATTTTAATTCGGGAGTTTTACTTATGAATATTGAACAAATGCGACATAAGTATAACTATGATTATTATATGGGAATAGCCAGAGATGTCTGGAATTATAAAATGGAGGCACCAGACCAGGATATATTAAATTATGTTCATCATAAAAGTGTAAAGTATGTTCCGTTTGAAATGTATAATTTATTTGCAAGAATAGCGTATTATTGTGATATCAAATATGAGACACTTAGAGACAAGATATCTATTATCCATTATGCCTGGTATAAACCATGGGACGGAAAGGTTACTCATTATAATCTGGAAAAGTTACGGTGGGACTATGCGAAGCTTACGCCATTTTATATAGAATTGGCAACCAGCTTCATAGATGAAACTATATCGGATAATAATGCAGAAAAACAGATAAGAGAACTTACGGAACAATGTAAAAGATAACTGGAAATATTTTAATATTAT
>UMGR01018657.1_pt1 | contig 9912 bp, 6 predicted proteins | sample 1965321 | NCBI WGS metagenome assembly UMGR01 (sample SAMEA4836077, study PRJEB28245) | human gut metagenome | biome: gut microbiome; material: fecal sample | place: Denmark | collected 2008 | reverse complement strand
GCAGGTGCCGCCGCCGTGAAGCTCGGAAAAGAGGTCATCGCTGCCTATGCGGACTATGAGCAGCTGGTCGGCGGTGTTGACACTCTGTTCAAAGACTCCTCGCAGGAGATTCAGCGGTATGCCGCCAACGCATACAAAACGGCCGGTCTTTCCGCCAACGAGTACATGGAGACGGTCACAGGGTTCTCCGCAAGCCTGATCCAGTCCCTCGGCGGCGATACCGAAAAGGCCGCAAAGTATGCGGATATGGCAATTACGGATATGTCCGATAACGCCAATAAAATGGGCACGGATATGTCCTCCATTCAGAATGCCTACCAGGGTTTCGCCAAGCAGAACTATACGATGCTCGATAACCTCAAGCTGGGCTACGGCGGCACAAAGCAGGAAATGGAGCGACTGCTCGCCGATGCGGAGAAGATATCCGGCGTCAAGTACGACATATCCTCCTACGCAGATGTGGTGGAAGCCATCCATGTCATGCAGGAGAGCATGGATATTGCGGGTACGACTGCCAAGGAAGCGGAAGCCACTATTTCCGGCTCTGTCAATGCGCTGAAATCAGCCGTGTCGAACCTCATCGTGGGCTTCGGCGATGCGGACGCTGACATGGAGCTGCTGTGCAACAACATGGTGGATGCCTTCAAGACCGTGGTGGCGAACATCACCCCGGTTATTGAGAACATCGTGGCGGCTCTGCCCACGGCGCTGGACGCTCTGCTGACGGCTGTGGGTGAACTGCTGCCCACACTGCTGGAAGCAGTCACCGAACTGTTCTCGCAGGTGCTGGAAACGCTGCTTTCTTTGCTTCCGCAGCTTATCCCGGCGGCGGTGTCTGCTCTCATGACCATCGTGAACACGCTGATCGAGAATCTGCCACTGCTTATCGAGGCAGCGGTTCAGCTGGTGTCCACGCTGGTGACCGGCATTGCGGATGCGCTGCCCACGCTCATTCCGGCAGCGGTGCAGGCTATCGTCACCATCGTACAAGGACTGGTGGACAGCCTGCCGATGCTCCTTGACGCAGCCTTACAACTTATCACGGGACTGGCGCAAGGACTTCTGGACGCAATCCCCGTGTTGATCGCCGCTCTGCCGGAGATCATCAACGGTATCATTACCTTCTTACTGGATTCGATTCCTCAGATCATCCAAACAGGCATTCAGCTTCTGACCTCGCTTGTTGCCGCATTGCCGGATATCATTATGGCAATCGTGGAAGCCATTCCGAAAATCATTGACGGTATTATCAACGCGGTGCTGAATGCGATACCGCTCATTATTCAAGCGGGCATCGACCTGCTGATTTCTCTCATTCAAGCCCTGCCGCAGATCATCACCACCATCGTGCAGGCGATTCCGCAAATCATCTCCGGCATTGTCAATGCTCTGGTCGGAAACATCGATAAAATCATCATGGCAGGTGTGCAGTTGTTCGTTGCACTGATTGAAAACCTGCCCACCATCATCGTGGAGATCGTCAAGGCCGTGCCGCAGATCATTGCGGGTATCGTGAAAGCCTTCGGCTCTCTGATGTATAAAATCGTGGAAATCGGCGGCAACATCGTAAAAGGTCTGTGGAGCGGTATTACCCAGCTTGCCTCATGGCTGTGGGACAAGGTGTCCGGGTGGATCTCTTCCATCTGGGACGGTATCTGCGATTTCTTCGGTATCCATTCGCCCTCAAAGGAAATGGCATGGGTCGGTGAAATGCTGGTCAAGGGTCTTGCAGGCTCCATTGACGACAACGGCGATGAAGCGGTCAAAGCCGCCGAAGGTATGGCCGAGGACATCAACGGCGTCATGGGTGACCTTGCTCACGATATGCAGACGGCTCTGCCCACCGACTTTGATGTGAACGGCTCGATTCGCTCCGCCGTGGACGGCGTGGTCGGCAAGGCGGCGTCCGCTTTCACCATCGCTCTGAACATCGCCACCTTCAACAATTACAGCAGCGAGGATATCCGTCAGCTCACCAACGAAGTCATGGAAACGGCGAACCAGTTCGCCCAGCGGAAAGGAGTGGTATTCGCATGACCTATTTTACCTACAACGGCCGCAGTTCCGCTGATTTCGGTCTGCATATCGAGAAGAAGGACGTGTTCTCCGCACCGGAGTACGATGCGGAGTTCATCTCCATTCCCGGTCGGAGCGGCGACATCATCAATCCCAACCGCCGCTTTGCCAACATCAAGGTCACCTATACCGTGTTCCTCGCTCGGAAGAATATAGCTGCACTTGCCTCTGTCCTGCGGGACATCAAAGGCTGGCTGTATTCCGAACCGGACAGATACCACGAAATCACCGACTCTTACGATGCGGAGTATTTCCGCTACGGTGTCATCTCCGGCAATCTGGACATTGAGGAGCAGCTAAACAAGGTCGGCAGTTTCACCGTAACCTTCAACTGCAAGCCGTATAAATACAGCTTTACAGGACAGGAGACGGTGGCGGCTGACGCTTCCGAACTGACGATTACCAATCCGACCGCTTTTGAGAGCCGACCGTACATCAAGCTATACGGCAGCGGTGCGGTGGTAATAATGATACAGCCCCAAGGTCGAGGCATGATGATTTCCGATCTGGATGAGCACATCGAAATCGACAGTGAATTGATGAACTGCTTCAAAGGCACCGCCCTCAAAAATGACACCGTCAAAGGTGCGGAGTTCCCGGTTCTCAAACCAGGTGTTTGCACCATCAACTGCACCGGCAATGTGACGAGGATCGAGGTCATTCCGAGGTGGTGCTGTCTATGATTCCTGTACTCTACGCTGCAAACGCCACGGACTTCAGTTCATTCGGCCACGGTGCGCTGACGGATACCATTTCCTGCGAAATCACCGAGGAGCGCAACGGTGTGTTTGAGTGTCTGCTCAAATACCCTGTCAGCGGTCAGCACTACGGGCTAATCACCAAGGAGTGCATCATCAAGGCAAAGCCCAATGACACCGCCGCCGACCAGGCGTTCCGCATTTATCGCATCACGAAGCCCTTAAACGGCATCGTCACCATCTACGGTCAGCACATCTCGTATGACCTCGCCAATATTCCGGTGATGCCGTTTTCGACGGAGAGCCGTTCTCCGCAGCTTATCCTCTCGCAGCTTCTTGCCGGAGATACACGCTTCACGGGCTGGACGGACTACTCGGATGCAAAGGCGTTTTCCGTCACGCAGCCGAAAAGCGTCCGTGCCTGCCTCGGAGGTACGGAAGGCTCAATGCTCTCCAAATGGCACGGCGAGTTTGAATGGGACAACTTCACGGTGAAGTTCCATTCGCACCGTGGGCAGAAGACCGGCGTAATCATTGAATACGGCAAGAACCTCACCGCCCTGGAGCAGGACGAGGACAACAGCGGTGTATATACCGCACTGCTCCCGTATGCCGTGTACACCCCGGAAGGCTCGGACACCGAAACGGTGGTCACGCTGCCGGAGGTAACGCTCCCCATTGTGACCTCGGAGATCGTCCGGGCAAAAACGCTCATCATGGATTTCTCCGACCAATTTGACGGAGTTGTGACCGAGGATGCCCTCCGAGCGAAAGCCAACAGCTACATCAAAGCCAATCCGCTGGGAGCGACCATCCCCACGGTGAAGGTGTCCTTTGAGCCGCTCTGGAAACAACCGGAGTATTCGGCACTCCTGGAGCGGGTCAACCTCTGCGATACCGTCACCATCCGGCACTCGCTTCTGGGTGTCAGCGTGTCGGCTATGGTCATCGAAACCGTATACGACACTCTTGCCGAACGGTATGTGAGCATTTCCCTCGGTCAGAGCAAGTCCAGTATGATCACCACCATTTCCGAGGTGCAGTCCACGGTCGACAAGGTGGAGTCCACGGTGGGACGCTTTCCAAAGCTGCTTCAAACCGCCATCGGTAAAGCCACCGGGCTTATCACCGGTCAGAGCGGCGGCTATGTGGTCATTCACACCAGCGAAGAGAACGGTCAGCCCTATGAGCTGCTCATTCTGGACACACCCTCCATTGACGAAGCCGTAAATGTCTGGCGTTGGAATGTGGGCGGTCTGGGCTTTTCCCATAACGGCTACAACGGTCCCTATGAAACCGCCATCACGGCAGACGGTCAGATCGTCGCAGACTTCATCACCTCCGGCTCACTGGTGGCGAACATCATCAAGGCTGGTGTCATCCAGTCGCAGGACGGCTCGTCATGGTGGGATTTGGAGAGCGGCGAAGTGGTACTCCGTGCGTATGCCACCCGCAAGGAAGTCACCGAGGTCAGCGACCGCATTACCACCATTGAGGAGCAGAAAATGCTCCGACTGGTCATCATCTCATCCAACGGGAACATCTTCAAGAACGGTAATGTGAAAACGCTGCTTTCCGCTAAGGTGTACTCCTGGGACGAGGACATCACCGATACGCTGGATGCCAACCAGTTTATCTGGACAAGGGTGTCGGAGGATACGGAAGCGGACAAAGTCTGGAATGAACAGCATTTCGGCGGTGCAAAGTCCGTGGTCATTACCGGTGCGGATGTTAAAATCCGCGCCACTTTTTATTGTGACCTCATCGACACCACGACCAGGCAGAGCCTGTTATAACGGAGGAATTCACTATGGCAACCGCAGAACCCACAACAGAAGCCGGTACAGTGTCCGGTTCAGATACAACAACTTCAAAGGAGGCTTCTCACATGAGCAAAGCACAAGGCCAGTTTACCATCATCGACTACAACGACGCACTGACGCTGACGGGGTACATCGGCTCGAACCTCGCCAAGACCCAGATGTATAACCCCGACAACGGCAGTTACACCCCGGACTGGAAAACGAAGAACCTCGTTCTGACGCCCAGTCTGTATGTCATCGGCACCACTGCCGACCAGATTGCCACCGCCAATGTCACCTCGGTCAAGTGGTATGTGGGTGACAGCAACACCGCCATCACCGCAGGCACGAACTACGCCCTCAGCGGTGCCAAGAGCCACATCCTCACGGTCAAGGCCAATGTCATGGCGGAGCTGCCCGGCATCGACTATCGCTGTGTCATCACTTACAAGGACGAAAGCACCGGTCTGTCGCTGACCCATCCGCTGACCATTTCCTTCTCCCGCGTGGTCAACGGCTCCGGCATCGTTGACCTGCTGGTCACCACACCCAACGGAAATGTGTTCAAGAACGAGGAGGTCGCCAGTCTGGCCGCCAAGGCCGAACTGTGGCGTGGCTCAACGGTGGACACCACCAAGGTCAGCTACAAGTGGGCGGTCATGGACACTTCCGTCACCGCTACTTCTTCCACCGGCTATGATGCAGACTTCGGCATCGGCTGGCGCAAGCTCTCGGATACCGCCGACAAATACTCCGGCACGGCCACCAATACCCTCACGGTCTACGCCGCAGCGGTGGACAGCTACGCTGTGTTCAAGTGCTGTGCCCAGGACACGGATTCCGCATCCGCTTCTTATAACACGAAGTTTTTCGATGTGGCGACCTTCATCGACAACTCCGACCCGTTGCAGATCATCGTCACCTCCACGGGCGGCGATGTGTTCAAGAACGGCCAGGGCACGACTGTGCTGACCGCCGTCTGCTATCAGGCGGGCTCCGAGGTCGACGCAGCCGGAAACGGCAGTTACACCTGGACAAAGTACAACAAGGATGGCGCAATCGATACCTCTTGGGGTACCAATGGCAGCAAGACCGGCAAGACCCTGTCGGTGTCCAGCACCGATGTGGATACCAAGGCAACCTTTATGGTCGTTGTGGCGCTTTGAGGAGGTGGTGAGATGATCGCATCAGCACAGTTCACGATTATCAGTCTCTGCGATGTGGTCACCTCGGACACGCCGCCGGAAAACCCCTATGAGGGGCAGCTCTGGGTGGATACTTCCGTGACCCCGCCGGAAACGAAGATATGGGACGGAAATGAATGGGTGGTGCAGAACGACATTGAAACGATCCGCACCACCATTTCCATTCTGACCGAGAAGGACGCACAGTTCCAGCAGACCATCGACGGGCTGAACAGCTATGTGGCGACCCTTACCGAAACGGTGGAAACGGTGTCCAACGACCAGGGCGTCCTGGAGGAACGGGTACTGAACTCCGAAAGCCGTGTTTCGGAGCTGGAACACACCGTGGATGGACTGTCCGTCACCATGCAGGAGCAGTACATCGGCGGCATCAACTATGTGCAGAATTCCTCCGGGCTGAACGGCATCACGGATGATTGGAGCTACTCCGGTACGGTAAAAACAGATACCTCCACCGATACGCAGAACAACACCATTTCCGACTCTTGCTTTGTGTTGGGAGCCTATTCCTCGTTGTCGCAGTACATCCGAGGGGTAGTCCCCGGCACTTATACGATCTCGGTCCGGGCAAAGAAAACCTCGACCATGTCCGGATATTTCTATGTGACCTACAACGGAAACAAAACCAAGTACCTGTTCAATAAGTCCACGGCGTTTGACTGGACGGATTACTCCGTAACGCTCACGGATGTGACTGACCCCACGCTGCGCATTTACTGCTACTGTCGGGATGCGTCCATTTATCTCGCCGACATCATGATCTCCGAAGGAGCGATCCCCCGAAAGTGGACGCCTGCACCTAACGAGATCTACACGCAGGAGGTCAAGATCGATAAGCGTGGCATTGAGGTATCCAACAGCGCATCGTCCCAGCGGACGGTTATCACGAACACGGAGTTCGCCGGTTACTACAACGACGAGGTGATCTTCACCCTGAACAAGGACGAAACGCAGACCAAGAAAACCACGGTGGACGGCGAACTGACCGTGGGTAAAACGAAGTTTGTCCCGATGCCAACGGCGTCCGAAGGGCTGAACATCGTCATTCTGGATTAAGGAGGGAAAGCTATGGCAACTTGGAAAAGCGCGGCATACGATGGGCGCTATCTTCAACTGGACATTTCAGAAAGCGTGAATGTGGTCGGTAACAGCTCGACACTTTCCTGGACGCTGACCTCTACCGGTGGCGCATCCACTTATTACACCATTGACACGACCACTGTAACGATCAATGGTACGACCGTATACTCAAAGGACCGTACCTATTGGGATGACCGTGTTTTCCCGGCAAAGAAAGGTTCTGTCAGTGGCACGATTACTGTAGCTCACAACAGCAACGGCGGCAAAACGATTGCGGTCGGATTCTCGACCCGTGTTTATATCTACGGTTCACAGGAATACGGCGGCAGCATGACGCTGACTACCATCGACCGTTCCGCACCTACCGTGACCTTCAGTACATCGAATGTCACGGCAAACGGGTTCAAAATCTCCGCTACATCCTCTGCCACGGCGGACATCTGGCAGTACAGCACAAACGGCGGTTCGAGCTGGACGCAGTTCTCAACGACGGCATCCACCAGTGCCAGTGTGACGATCACCTCGCTCTCACCGAATACAAGCTACACGGTGAGGGTCAGAGCAAGGCGGCAGTACAACCATGTCTACGGCACTTCCGGCAGTTCCACGGTCAAGACGCTGGGCGGTGCTGTGGTGAATAGTGTCAACACAGTGACGGCGGACAATGCCACGGTTTCCATTACCATCAATGTGACCGTGTACGAAGCCTCCTACACCAATACGCTGGTGCTCAAAAACGGCAGCACGACCATCTTGACTATTTCCGGGCTTTCCTGGTCGAAGGGCACGGCGAACCGCACGGTCACGCTGACATCGGCGCAGAGGACAACGCTGTTGAACGCTATGGCATCCATCAAGTCGTTCACCGGCACTTTTGCGGTTTCGTCCTACAGCGGATCTACGCAGATCGGCAGTACTTCAAGCAAGACCGCCACTGTACTGACCACGGCAACCAATTCTGCTCCGACCATAAGCGGATTCACTTATGCCGACAGCTACACGACCACGAAAAACCTCACAGGCAACGACCAGCTATTCGTTCAGAACTACTCGACCATCAAGGTCACGCCCGGAACGGCAACTGCAAAAAACGGTGCCAATATTTCCAACTACACAGCTTCCTGCAACGGGCTGTCATCCTCTAACACTACCGGCTCTGCCTTATCTGTTGGAAAGATCGCCAAGTCCGGCAGCGTAACGGTCACGCTCACGGTCACGGACTCCCGCGGCTACACCGCCGAAACTTCACAGACGGTGACGGTCATTCCGTACACCAAGCCGAAGATATCCTCGATAACGCTCCGGCGAACCAACGATATCGAAGCGGAAATGCAGCTCAAATTCAGTGGCTCAATTTCTGCTGTTACCGTAGACGGGACGCAGAAAAACAGCGTGGTTTATGTGCGGTATCGTTACAAGAAAACCAGTGAGAGCAGCTACGGCAGCTACACCAGCATCTATTCCGGCACGACAAAAAGCGGAACCTCTTTCAGCTACTCCAATTTGGAACTGTGCAGTCTGGATGCCAACAGTTCCTACGACCTTCATCTACAGATCCAAGACAAGCTCTATTCTTTGAGCAGTCTGGATCTGTATTTTACTGTTCCGCAGGGTACGCCCCTCATTGCGCTTCGGAAAAAGAAGGTCGGCATCAACACGCGGGAGCCACAAGCCATGCTGGATGTTGCCGGGGATATGCGGGTGGATGGCTCACCCCTTGCGGATTTTGTCATTCAGCAAGGGACAAGCGGCATCTGGAATTACCGTAAATGGAAAAGCGGTACAGCGGAATGTTGGGGTCAGTATTCCTTTACGACCGCCATTTCGACAGCATGGGGCGTGCTCTATGAGAGCGGCGCAATTGCGCTCCCTAATTTTCCATTTACCTTCGCGGAAATTCCTCATGTCCATATCTCCACGGAGAACAGCAATTACGCCATGTTTGTGGAGCGAGGCAGTTCGAGTAGCTGGTCTACAACGACCAACCCCGGAAAGATATTTGCCGTAAGACCAAATACGGTACCATCGGCAACCTACAAAGTATCAATCTATGCTATCGGAAAAGCGTGACGCTCCGGCGTCACTTTTTTCATACCCATTTTTAATCTCAAAGGAGGACAAACAACATGAAAGAATTCTGGACGACCATTCAGGTGGTGTTCGCCGGAATCGGCGGCTGGCTGGGATGGTTCTTGGGAGGATGTGACGGCTTGCTTTATGCGCTTCTGGCTTTCGTAGTCATCGACTACATCACCGGCATCATGTGTGCCGTGGTGGACAAGAAGCTGTCCAGCGAAGTCGGCTTCAAGGGCATTTTCAAAAAGGTGCTCATCTTCGCCCTGGTCGGCGTCGGGCATATTCTCGACACCCGCGTCATCGGCAGCGGTTCGGTGATGCGTACCGCCGTCATTTTCTTCTACCTATCGAATGAGGGCGTGTCCCTGTTGGAGAACGCCGCATACCTGGGACTGCCCATTCCGCAGAAGCTGAAATCCGTTCTGGAGCAGCTTCATGACCGCAGTGAAAAGGAGGATGAATAACATGGCTTACACGAACAGCCCCCTGGTGTCCTACACCAAACTCAGCCCGAACCACTCCGGGCAGCGCACCCACAGCATTGACCGCATCACGCCGCACTGCGTGGTGGGTCAGTGCAGTGTGGAAACGCTGGGCAACATCTTTTTGCCGACCTCACGGCAGGCAAGCAGTAACTACGGCATCGGTGTCGACGGGCGGATCTGGATGTATGTGGAAGAGAAAAACCGCTCCTGGTGCTCCTCCTCCGCAGCCAACGACCAGAGAGCTATCACCATCGAGTGTGCCAGCGACAACACCGAGCCTTACGCTTTCAAGGATGTGGTGTACAAGAGACTCATCGAGCTTTGCACCGATATCTGCAGGCGCAACGGCAAAACCAAGCTGCTCTGGCTCGGCGATAAGGCCAAGACGCTGAACTACACCCCGAAATCTGACGAGATGGTTCTGACTGTTCACAGATGGTTTGCGAACAAATCCTGCCCCGGCAACTGGATGTATGCCCGTATGGGTGGT
>UMGR01029959.1_pt1 | contig 9920 bp, 10 predicted proteins | sample 1965321 | NCBI WGS metagenome assembly UMGR01 (sample SAMEA4836077, study PRJEB28245) | human gut metagenome | biome: gut microbiome; material: fecal sample | place: Denmark | collected 2008 | reverse complement strand
AGTGGATTCACTTCCATCCCGGTTCGACCCCGGGTCTGGGTACAGATTAAAAGGCTAAGTGATTAAATATCAATCGCTTAGCCTTTTTATTTGTCTGATTTTTCCCCACATTTTCCCCACGTATGCAAAAAATAGTAGTAAATTGTTCTTTTCTTTGATACTATTAATAGATTACTTGTTGAATCTAAAATTTGTACTGTATAAAATTTTGTGAGAAAGCCAAAACTAGACAGGGTAAATTCTGATTAAATTCTTAACTTTGCAAACAATTCGCGTCTCGGATAGAAGCTTTAGGATTGGAGATTATAAAAGTTTGCAATAGGATAAAATGCACCAAGAGAGAAACTGGTGATACTTGATAAATATTTGTAGTTATGGAAACTGTGAATGCTATACAAGAAACATATAATATCTGGAATTGGTTGTCGCCACTTATCAGTGGTGCTATTGGAGCTTTAATTGGTACTTTTGGAGGAGCTTATTTTTTACACTGGAAGCAAGAGAAGAAAATCAAAAATGTACGTTTGATGGCTATTAAAGCGTTGAATATTTTCAAGGAATATGCTCAACAAAAGAAAAGTTATGCAGATACAGCAAATGAGTTTAACACGAAACTTAGTATTTCAGAGAAAAGAGCTGTTGTTGTAGCCTTGCATAAACTTGGCGTACCTTTTGAGGCTCCGACAAAAGATGTTTTCGATATTAGAAACATAAGGTTTAAGGACGTCACTATAGACAAAGACGAAATTACCGCCATGATTGTACAAATCAATAAAGGTAATTGTGATAATCATTTCTTTACTGATATAGAATCGTATTTCGCGTCTAATTTACGACTTAATGCAGTTAGAAATGTCGGAAAGAAATATGTTGAGGAAGTCCATGCAAAGAGTTATGTTGAAAAAGAAAAGCCAGATACAATTATAAATCCACTAGATTGGTATAAACTGTTTACGCCTGGTGAACTTCAGACAATATTGGTATTAAGAACACAGCTGGCTAATACTGATTATTTTTCTCAAAATGGACAAGCTGATTCTAATAAAATTAAGGATTTAATAAGGGAAATAGAAATTGGATTATGGGATAATTATCTATTTTATGACTATGAATCTTTTATGAATATTCGGGCACAACATAATTTGGCCAATGTTGTACAGAATATGCTTATGATGAACCAACAACAAGCTAATGATAGAAATAATCAAGTAGAAGTAACTGAAGCAAATAATAAGAATGGCGACCGCTAAATTGAGGTCGCCATTGCTGTTTATAATTCCATTCTACCACTTTTTTTTTGGGGGGGGCGGATATCTTATTTTCAAAAAATCTCTTCACTTTTGGGCCTTTGACGGATTTATAATGACTGTTATATTGACTCACTTAGCCTTATTTATACAGTATCGATTTAATTCTGAATAGCAGTTAAGATTCCATTATCAAAATATAAATAGGAGTTGGTTTTATATACCCATTGTTCAGTCTCTTCTCCATTTAGTACAGTTCTGTTTTTGGAATCTGGTTCACCCCATGCTTCTATGCACATTTTATCAGTCATTCCTATTTTTACTTTCTTCTTTATAATAAGTAATGCGTACTCTAAACCATATTTTTCAACTATAGAGTTTTTCCATTTTTCAAATTCGTTCTTATCCATAAAACAAGAGAAAAAAGCAGCATTTGTTTCTCCTTTAGTTAAAAATCTATTTCTTATGCGTGCTTTTATTTCATTTCCATCAGAATTTGTAAGAATAGCATACAATTGCATTGTTACTTCATCATCTACAAGCTGTATATCTGTACATTGCCATTCGCTCTTATCTCGTAGGTTGATTATTTGCTTTGTTTTTGTGTCAATAGAAGAATGGTCAAGTGATGGCTCTGTAATAAATTGGCAACCTTTCCCTTTTGCTCTTCCCGTGTATATAAATGATTTTCCTATATATTTTTGTTTAAGTTTCTCGTAATATCCAACAAGTAAAGCATCATCCAATGAATAATATGCCACTTCCCACTTACTTTTTTTCCCATCTTCATTTCTCAGTTTGAATATAACTTTATCTAGTTTATACATTCCTGTGTAACTTTCGTCTAATTTAAATTCAAATCCATCAATGGTGTAGTACTTTCCTCTAAGTTTGTCATTCTTTGTATCGCTACTTCCCCATTTTTTATGAAAGCTAAGCTGCTTTTGGGTAAAAGGTAAAATATATATACTTTGCCCTATGAATTGTCTGAACTGCCCATTGATGTTAGTTAAAGCGGTTTCCTCTGTCTGATATTCATTTGCTATTATGTCATAGTTCAAATTAAAATTCGACAAACTGTCATATTTTTCAATATGTTGCGTTTGTTTTGTATTAACTTCCGTTCTAATACTAATCTGGGCATTAGAATATGTACAACTTCCCCAAAAGGCAATAAATGCTATTAGTGAATTTCTCATATATATTACTATTATTTAGTTATGATTATATGCTATATAAAATAAGCGTGAACCGCATGCCACACTCTTACTTGAAGGTCGTAGGAAACCCTGAATACAGATGCAACAATAGCAGCCCACGCTATATGCGTGAGAACCACTATGCTATCCTTGTATCTAGATTGAAAATTTCCTACGTTTTCAAGTACAAGATAAGCATAACGCTTCTTCTAATTCTAACATGTCCTGGAAAGAGTTTCCTCAATCCATTGGCAAAGATACACAATTTAATTGATAATCGGGAATATAGAGTCGCAAACTATCAAGTTACATCTTAATTCCCCTACTTTTCTTTTCTTCTTGTTGCGGCACTCTTGTTCCATATCTAAGCCTGTGCCATTGCTCCCTGAACCAGTCGGCTATCGGCTTTCTGTTTATTGTCAGGTTCAGCCTGCTTTCATCGTCAGGGTCATTTTCCACCCTTAAAATATCATCCTTTATATCAAAGTTCCGCCTATGCTGATCCGAATAGATTTTACCACTACATTTTAAGGCTTCTTTCTTGACCAAAAGACTTTCGGTCATTTCTTTAGAGAATCCCAGCATGGCACAGAACTTTTCCATGCGTAGCATTTCCCTGAACATCGGGAACCACCTGAAAGCCTTGTCTATGATTCTGGCGAGCCGTGACAGTTCTTTTTCTTTCATGTCAAGTTCCTGCCTGTGCATTTCTCTGAGATTGTGGATTTGCGTATCATGCTGTTTCTGCATCTGCTGTATTTGGCTCTGCAATTTTTCAATACTGGTGTCCCGTTTTGAAACCTCGTCTTGCAGTTTTTCGTTGGCATGTTCTAGCTCTTTCAGTTTTCCGCTTCCGAAAAGAGAAGCAACACCGCTTGTTATGGCTGTCGCTGCTGTGGTGGCTGTCTTCTTTAGCTTGTCAGTGCGTATTTCTGATTTCACCTGTTTCAGTTCCTGTTCGGCAAGATTTATCTGTTCTTCTTTGTGTCGTTTGGCAGCCTCCATGCGTTGCAGTTCGGCTTTCTGCTTCTCGATGATAAAGTCGTTCCGTTCCAGATGCTCCTTACCTGTGACAGCCTTTGACTGTCCACGCTCCATTAGCAAGATGTCGGATGCAAGAGTTTGCATCTGCATCATGTCATCGTCATTGAGTTTTCGGCTCTTCCCGGTTTCGTGGTTCATCCAGTCGAAAACGATGTGGGCATGATAATTCGGCTTGAACCATCTGTCCCCGACCTTGAAGCTTTCCCTGTCTTCCGCTTCCGGCTGACCGTTCAGCCAATGCCCTTCGTCCTTGTGCAGGAAGATTTGCAGCGGTGTGATTCCCCATCGTCTTTGACACTCTTCACCGAATTTACGCACGTCTGCCAGTGTGGTGTCCGACCTGACAAGCAGCACACCTTCACGTATGGGTGAGCATCCCGCAATCTTGACTATTTTGCCGTTCTTGCCTTTGCGCTCCCGTTCCTTTTCCTGCATGGCACGTCCGGTCTTTTCCTTTACCATCTGTCTGATATTGTCATAGTGTGTCCGCAAATCCGGACTGCCGAAGTCGTGATTTATCCACTGCTCGTTGTCGGTGGATAGTTCAGAAACCACATAGATTCTGGACTCTCCGATGTTGCGCATGTATTCGGCAGTCCTTTTGTTGTGAGCCTCGCTCGATGCGATGTTGCAGGGCTTGATATGTATGCTTGATTTTGTTGCCATAGATACCTGTTTTTGGGTTTGTACTTTATTGCTTGCTTTTCCGCTGTCCGCAAACGCATGGGGTTCTTAGGGGTGCAACCCATAAGCGGAGATTGCAAAGAGAGGGTCACTCTTTGCTCTGGGTTCTCAGGGGAGAAACGCCCTGAGTGGGTCATTAGGGTAAAACCCTAATCCCCTCGGGAGAGCCCACAACTACGTAAGCGAAGCGTGTAGTTATAGTGGGCTATAACCGAAAGCCTCCCGGTTTATTGGGCGGTGTCTTCACTTTGATGGATTGAGCCTGTTTCTTTGCCGCTGCCTGTTTTTGCAGGTATTCGTTCAAATCCTTGCATCCGCCATATATGTGTGAAGCGTCACGTATATATCTGGTATTGTCATACTCCTTTCTAATTTGCTGCAGGGCTTCCATTCCTGCACGGTCATTGTCAAGGAAACAGTGGATGCGTTCATAGCTGCCCAGCGGATAGAGTGCCTTGGAAACATTGGCAACAGAGTTCAGAACCATGTAGTCCTGTCTGTCGAAATCGGGGAATTGCGGACAGCTTTCAAGCCTTAGTGTCAGAAAGGAAAGGTAGTCCATGAACCCCTCAAAAACGTAACATGCTTTTCTCGGCTCTCCCGATTGTCTGATATGTGATATTTCCTTCGGTGCGATGCAGCCCTTGAAATATCTGTTGCGGATTTCATATCCGCCCGATATGTTCGGAAAGGCAATGGCGAAATACCGTTTGCCGTTGTTGGTGAAGTGTGCCTCACGGCATTCTCTTTTCGCCAGTGCCGTATTTATTCCCCTTTCCTGCAGGTAAGAGAGCAGGGCAGGAGAAGACAGCTGCACGATGTCAAGTTGCTGGAAACTCGGCTCGGTGGCAGACTGCCTGCGAAAAGAGAAAGACACGGGACGGACATGCGGTGTATGTTCCTCTATGCGTTTCAGGATATACGGAACACTCTCCGTTGCGTAGAGGTGTGCCGCCAGTGCGATGATGTTGCCGCCCTTTCCCAGACCGAAGTCGAACCATTGTTCACGCTCTGTGTTTACCTTGAACGATGGCTCGTTCTCTTCCCTGAACGGAGATTTGTACCAGAGGTTTACCCCCTGCTGCTTTACTGGGGAATACCCCAGACTGTGCAGATAGTCTGCGATTCTTATCTTTTTTGCTTCTTCTGTTGTCATTTTCGTACGGTTTTGTGATGAGTGAAAAAACGATGATTTGATGAATTTTGCTTGTAATAAGCTGTTATACAGAATGGTAACGCTTCATCATTTTTTCATCAGACTGCTTGCCAAAAAAGAAATGATGATTTCTCTTTTCATCAGCATTATATTCCGATGAATAAATGATGAGCTTGTATTATATTGTAATACAACGTGTTATATACTGTATTCATCATTTCATCAAAATAATCATATAGCGGTCAGCTGTTTCTTGGTTATCGTGTAGAACCTTCCTGTCTTCCTTTTCGTTTCGTAGTGGCAGTCACGGTGGGGAGCAATCTCATAGGCGGTGTAGGAAAGCGAGTTCGGTGCGGAAGTCAGCTTCCATACTTCCTGAACCACTTTCCGCACCTGATATTTCTCTGCCTTTACCTGCGAATAGATAAGCAGTGTCATGAGGTCGTTCAGGCAGAATGATACGCTTTCTACATTCATGTTTGACATGATGTCAAGGAACAGTTCAGCCATTTCTATCTCCAGACGGTTGCGGTTGCTCCGGATGATTTTCTGCAGGGCTGCCGTATGTGTCAGCTTCGGATTGAACCACATACGGCTTTCCTTTTCCGTTGAAAGCTCCCTTTGTGTCAGAAAGAACAGGAAGGCTGGTATTTCCTCTTTCAGCTTTTGCAGGAAATTCGTATCATCGTTCTGCAGCGGATTTATCTTCCTTACCCAGTATCGTGTTTCCCCTGCGTCTATGATTACAGGCAGATACTCATTGTTTGAACACAATACGAACTTGGCGAAGAAGGCTATTTCCGTGCGGTCTTTCCCTTTGGCTTCCACCTTGTAATTGAAAGTGGTGCTCAGGTTCTTCAACCGCTCGCTGTCTTCCCTGCGGTTGAGCAGCACCTCGTCCACGACAATGAGCAGCTTTCCGGCCCAGTCGGAATTGAACTGGCTCCGGAAATCCTCGTTGGTGTTGAATGTCACGTTATCCCCGAATACGGCTTTCAGGAAATTAAGGAACGTACTCTTGCCCGTGTTCCTCTCTTCCGATACCAGCAGGAGTATGGGAAGTTTCTGTAACGGCTGCAGGAACAGCAGTTGCAGATAGTCCAGTCCCAGATTGTACTGCTCACCGAAAATGTGTAGCACCAGAGAACGTATGTTCGGGAAATCTCCTATCTGCGGAGTATGCTCTATCGGTTCGTACAGATTCAGAAAACCGTCAATTTCCTTCCGGTAGTTCAGATGGTCGGGAACGGTACAGAATCCGTCATACTTCGGGACGGTCGCAAGATAGTTTTTCCCGTAGTCCTGCCTGAGTGTGCTGTTGTTCCATATCACACGTCTTTTCTCATACCCTCCGCTGGCGCAGGGCTGGTTTACGACCTTGTACAGTGTCGTTCCCACACGCATGTATTCTTCCTCTTTCATAGGCTCAGATTGAAGGATTGCGTTCACCCAGGATTTTCTGTATGTCCGACTGTCGGTATCTGACCTTGTTCCCCACCTTCACGGGTTTCAGATAGTTCTTCTTTGCCCAGTGCCAAAGGGTGGTGTCGCACACGTCGCACATTTTCTTCACTTCCTCCTTTGTGAGGTACTTTTCCTTTCTCGCTTCCGCAATGGCGGTGGAGAGTTCATGCTTGGCACGGCTTATCAGCTGGTTTGAAAACATGAGCAGGTCTTCGCCTGTCACTTCCAGTTTGATGTTGCCGTTTCCGCTTTGGATAATTGCCATCAGGTCTGTCATAGGCTTGTTGAAACTGCCGGTTGTAAGACTTCCCGTTTCGGCAGTATTATAAACGAAAAGCCACTACCCCGATTAGGATAGTGGCACAAATATATAACGAAAAATAATCGTAAATCAATGGATTTCAATGCGTTAAATTCGTAAAATCCAAAAACGAATTAAACGAGTTTCAAGCGGATAGATAAGCCTTCAATTCCTCGATGGCAACATGGTCTTCCCCGATGTCCTTTATCAGTTTTTTGCTGCCTCCGAAAGGTGTAGTAAGGTTCCTGTATGCTTTCTGTATTCCCCTTTCGTGTACGATGCTGAGGTCTGTGTATTGCTGTTGCAGTGCGTTCCGGAAAGTCTTTATGGGACAGGGGCGCATGAAACGGTATTCCACCAGTGCGATGTACAGACGTGCGATGTCCGTTTCGGTCGTATGCGTTTTCAGCCTTGTTCCGATTCTTTCCAGAATGACATCCCTGTTCTCTATCAGCAGCTCCGGCAGGGTGCGTGTGTCGGCTTTTCGTCCGGCACTCTTGGGCTGTCCTTGCTGCAGGCTGTCCGTATCTTCCGTTTCGGCTTCTTCAATGTCTTCTTCATCCTCAATGGACCATTCCACGAGGTTGTTTTCCTCAATGGCTTTCTGCTGCTTCCTGAAAGCCACCCAGTCCTCTTTGGTTCTCATGCCGCTGCTGATGCTCTTCTTGATGATGAACCTGACCATGTAGGAAACAAGCCATTTGTATAGTCTGGTAATACCTTTTCTTTTGGCCAGTTCCTCTCCCTGTTCCACCATGCACTCATAGCTCCGTCCGTAATACAGCCATGCGAGCATGGCAGGTATGATGCTCCGCCTTTTTGAATGATGGAACTCGTTCACAATCTTTTTGGCAAGGTCTGAATCCAGAAGCACATTCTCCAGTTCCTCGAAATCGGAGATTTTGTCGTCTCCGATCCGTCTGCGTGTGGCTTCCTTGTATTTCGGTACCAAGGTTGTGGCAACTTTGAAAACCTTGACAAATCCCTTGAACTCCTTGTCGTTCATTTCTTCCACGAAAGTCGCATATTCATCGGGGTGGCTGTCAAGCCACTCCCTTATCAGTCTTTTGAAATTGTCATATTCCTGTTGTCCCATATAGGCTTAGTCTAAAAGTTTAACGAGGTCTTTCTTCATCTCTTCGTCAATATCCCTGTATCGTCTGAAAGCCTTGCTGCCTTCCTTGTGTCCCGACAGTGCCGAAACAAGATTCGGGTCTTTCACCTTCTTATAAATATTGCCGATGAAGGTGCGTCTTGCAAGGTGGCTGCTTGCCACTTCATAAAGCGGTTTTTTGACTTCATCACGTGTCAACGGGTCTAATATAGTGACAATCCTGTCCACTCCTGAAAGTTTGAATATCTTTTTTATTGCCTCATTATATTTCTGTTCGGAAATAAACGGCAGCAGTTTTCCCTCATGGTCTTTATACCGTTCGAGAATTTCCTTTGCCTTGTCGTTCAACGGAACACGTACCGTTACAGGATTGCCCTCTTTGGTTTTCTTCGGTATGTATTCAATGGCTTCATTTACCACGTTCAGTTTGGTCATTCTGTACAGGTCGCTTACTCTGCATCCTATAAGTGTCTGGAAAATGAAGATGTCCCTCTGTATCTCCAGCTGTGGGGTAGCCGAAAGGTCTGCATTGAAAATCCTGTCCCTTTCTTCAAGGTTGATATAAACAGGGGTTCCGTATTTGCACTCCTCTATCGGAAACTTGTCAAACGGTCTGTTGGCTGTCAGCTTGTTGTCGAAGCACCACAGGAAGAATGTGCGTATTCTTGAAAAGCAGTCTATCAGAGTGTTTTTTCCACGTGGTTGCGGAGTTCTCTTTTCTGGAATGGCTTCATAAATGCTCGGGTACAATTCATAATATTGGTATTCGTTCTCGAAGAAGTCCCACATGTCCCGAAGAGTTTCAGGTGTGACGGTATCAACATCAAGAACAAATCCTTTTTGCCCTCTTTTGGTTTCCCGTACATACAGCTCATAACGCAATAAGGCTCTTTTTACCACCCTGAAATTCTTTTTCCTAACTTCCGATAACGGATGCTTTCCCAGAAAGCTGTCAAACAGCTCTCCGAAAGTCGGCTTGATGACAATCTCTTCCGGTGTGAAATACTTTTCAGGATGATAATATCTGTCTAAGGTCAGTTTCAGCCATTCTTTATCAACGGATTCTTTTTCCGTATGAAAGGATTTTTCCACATAGGTTTTCAGCTTTCGTATCTCTTCATTTATGCCAGTCCTTAAATCTTCGTTGCAGACAGCTTTTGTTTTTACACACTCTGCTTTGTCATCCCACAGGTTGGGATTGATTGAAAGCTGGGTAGGAGCAACAGAATCAAGCTGTCTTCCATTTCTCAGACGGATATAAATAGTTGCGGTTGATTCAGTATCATACCGTTTTGCCGCTTTTTTAATGATGAAAGTTACTTTCATAGGCTTACAGGTTAAATATCTATCTGGATGCAAATATAGATATTTTCCCCACATTTTCCCCACATCTGCTAAATAATTTGCAATCGGATTAATTCGGATTAAAATTTAATATAATTGTAAATAGTTGATATATAGTTATATTACTGTGTTTTTCTGCGTTTTTCTTTTTACCCACATTTTCCCCACTTTAATTATTTCAAATGCGGGTCTGGGTACGAAATAAAGAAGCGGGGAAAGTTTTAATGCTTTTCCCGCTTTCTTTTTATACTTATCTTTTATGCCCTTTGCTCATGGGAACAGATATCTGGCAAGAGATAGAAGTACTGAATCAAGAATTTGTGAGGGGTCAACGTAACAATCTGAGGTATTTTATATTTAAGCATAT
>UMGR01023798.1_pt1 | contig 9925 bp, 9 predicted proteins | sample 1965321 | NCBI WGS metagenome assembly UMGR01 (sample SAMEA4836077, study PRJEB28245) | human gut metagenome | biome: gut microbiome; material: fecal sample | place: Denmark | collected 2008 | reverse complement strand
CCGGGATAGCCTCCAACGTCGGGATCTCCGGTTTGTTCTTGATGTAGTTCTTATTGACAGGATCGGTAACGTTCCAGTCGGGTTGTAGTCCACTGATGACTCCTTCGGCGGCTTCGGCTGCACGATTGGCGCGGTCGGCGGCTGTGTTGGCCTTGCCGGTTGCGACTATGGCATCTTCCTTTGCTGCATTAGCAGCCAAAGCAGCCGTATCCGCCAGTCCTGCCTTTTCATTGGCCAGAGTAGCGGCAACATTGGCTGTATTTGCCGCCTTGTCTGCATTTTCTTTTGCCGTGTTTGCGGCCAAAGCTGCATCCGTCGCCGATTTTGTAGCAGTCTCGGCAGAAGCTATGGTATCATCCGCACGCTCTACAGCCGCATTAGCATTTTCGGCGGCAGTTGTAGCCGAGGATGCTGCTTCATTCGCTTTATCCGTTGCGGTATTGGTATTTAATGTTGCCGTGTCAGCCTTTGCTGCTGCATCATTGGCCTTTCCTGCGGCTATATTGGCTTCAACAGTTGCTTTATCTGCTTCTTCCTTTGCCATATTGGCTGAAGCTGCTGCGGTATCGGCATTCTCGGCTGCGGTATTGGCTATACCGGCTTTTTCCTCCGCCAATGCAGCGGCAGCAACAGCCAATTTGGTCGCTGCATCAGCATCTCCGGCAGATTGAGTTGCTTGACCAGCTGCGGCATTTGCTAAAGCTGCGGCATCATTTGCAGCCTTGGTTGCCGCCTCTGCGCTCACTTTTGCGGTGTTTACATTCGATATAGCAGTATTAGCTTCCTCCTTAATTTGGGACATCTGTTCACGAACCTCTTTTGCCGCATCCGTTGCCGGCTTCATAAGTTCGGCCTTATCAGTCTCTGTCAGATCAGAAAAATGCAGTTTCAATTGATCCACTTCTGCTGGTGTCAGATCGGAAAACTTCATTTTCAATTCTTCACGGTCGAAAATATCCACATATGCACTATCCGGCTCACCTTCGTATTTCATTTGAAGCGTACCGTTCAACTTTCGAAAAACCGGCTTCTCTCCTTTCGGCCCACGAATTTTCTCAATTTCCAACAGATTCTGCCAAGCACCATTAGCTCCTTGTTTCCAAAGGATGTATTTATCGTTTATCCCTAAAAACGCACTAAGGCCGGGATCGCCCTGTTTACCTTTCATTGCAGAGGGCAAAGCACGCTTAGGTCTCCCACCCTGAATGATCAGGATCATATCATTATCGGTTATTGTTCCGGCTGCCGGAAGCAAATTAGCCCTGATTATTTCAAATTCTTCTGCCATATCAATTGAAAACTATTATTCTACCTTGCTCGTCTGCCAATAACCCCAAATCCGGATCCTTCAGCACACGGTAACGAACATCACCGCCGGCATCTATCCAACTCACTACGGGAGCAACAACAGAAATAGTGAATCTTGCCCCTATCCGGTTCTCCAGCCAGACTTCCACAGAAAAGGACGGGCAATCCGTATAGTACACCTGAATGATACCATCCAATGTCTTAATATATAATTCCTGATTTCCTACACCGGATATCTGGCTAAAGAATGCCCGATAATTATTCAGAAACTCTTCCACACTGCCGGCCAACATCCAAAGGGACAGTTTTATTTCCCTATGCTGGGTTTTGATTGTCGAAAGGTCTACCGTACGGCCATCGGTGAACGGCGCCTTAACCGCAGGATATTTCAAGATGTCCTCCTGGTTATCATCCGATCCTATACCGAAGTCTGCAAAGTCTATCCCATTAATCGCATACTGCCCGCGAAGCCCGATACCGCCGGCCGGAGTTGCCGGATAAATGGCATGATTGTCCTCGACAAAAGAAAGTTCAAACACAGATACGTTCTCCCCTGCATTAAATGGCACAGGCTGTTCGTGAGAAGAGCAGACATTGAAGCGTAAGCGGTTGGTCATACCGGCAATAAGATTGAATTCCCGATAGCCCGGTGCGGACAGATCAGCAACAAACTTTCTATACCCAGACCAGAACTGCTCAAGCGTTTCTGCCTTCATGAGGAATTTCAACTTGACGGTCTTAGGTTCGAACTCCACAACCGAGAGATCGGGATCGATTCCGTCGGCTTCCGCCCAGTTGTTATATTTGACTGCCTTACGTTTGGGGTATTTCAGAAGATCATCAAAAGAACCTTCCAATAATTTACATCCCCATTCAGTATATACGTCTTTTCCGTCTATTGTCATAATACACGTGCTGTATGGTCTTTATGAGTTATTACCTTACCGCCAGCGTTCTTTACGAACACCACGGCATAGTTACTCGCATGGATCTCGGCTTCCGCCCCGTGCATCAGGATCACGTTGTAGCGGCCGATCGTATCAAAATGAAGGATTGCCTTGGAACCAGCCAGGAATACCTTCACCGGATTCGTCAGTTTCACGTCCGTCTCGATATAGATTCCCATGCTTTCGGCCTTCTTGCCCCGGAACTCTCGTAATTGTTCCATAGACGGGAAATTATTCTTCGTGCAGAACTCCGTACCCTGCGGTGTCAGCAGAAGGCGCATAAGCTCTTCTTTGTTTTCCGTGCCATGCAACAACCGGCAGGCACCTAACCGGTTTGCTATCTCAAAAAACTCTTTGTCCATCATGTTACATTTTTACTTTTACGTTAATAGTACCTTCCAGGGCATCAACCGTGCCTCTAGTGTTTTCCGATATCTTACCGGCAACCTCTTTGATCTCTCTCGTATTCTCGGCGATCCGATCGGTATTCTTTTCCACTTTATCTGATAGTTCGCGGATGGCCTTCACATCTTCCCAACCTCTGGATTGCATATCATAGATCAGCTTCATTTGTTCCCGGATCGGTTGCATACTGCCGCGGATGTCTTCCAACAGGGCACGGACGGCCCCGGTCTGACCGGCCAACAAGTTTATGCTTTCTTGAGAGGCTTTGGCATATGCGCCTTTCAGGGTATTTTCGGATATATCTTCTTCTTTCTCCGGCTCTTCCACCTTATCTTTCATCAGGCTATCAGCCCAACCGAACTGCCTGTCAATCTCCTTTTGCAGTTCTTCCGCCATGTTATAGATATAATCCTGTTCCCAGCCGGAAAGGACATTGTCGGCATAGAACTCCTTCAGTTTGTCACGAATCTTCTTCATCGCACCGGAAGATTCCGTTGCTGCCTTGATGGATTCTGTGACCATCTGCCGCATCATCTTCTTGACGGTATCTTTCGCCGATTCTGCCCGGTCTTCACCGGAAGCCCATGCTTCGGCTTGTGCGTTAGCGAAGTTGTCAATGGCGGATTTCAAGTCTTCCCCGAAGATGGCATCTTTGGCCTTCTCCTTGTTGTCCGCTATGGCTTCGTTTATCTCGTCAATTTGGCTTTGCCATTCTTTTATCCTATCCTTATCGGTATTCTTTTTATCCTGTTCTTCACGGATTTGTTGTTGGATTAAAACTTTCTGTTGTTCCAACAGTTTGTTCTGCTGATCGATCAATCGGGAAGCATCATTCGAATAAGCCTTCTGAATGGATTTATCCAATTTTTCGTATGATTTATCCAATGTGTCGATCTGATCCTGCAACCGCTGAATACGTTTTTCGTTCTTCTTGTCATGGATTTTGGCGATGGCACCGGCCAAAGATGTAACAACGCCAATGGCAGCACCGGCAGACGCACCGATCGGACCGAACATGGAACCGGCTTTCGCACCGTTCATTGCAGAACTTACAGTGTCCATAGCCACACTGAAACCTTCAGCTATCCCACCGAATACACCACCAAACGAATCTCCGAGCTTCGAAAACGTATCAGAGAGGAACTGTCCGGTCTGCATAATTTCACTCATGCCCTCTTCTATTTCTGCCAAACCTTCTTTTAACTTCTTGGCATCACTTTCAGAGGTAAAGACTTTTTTCAAGCCATTTGAAACTTTATTAAAAGAGGTTTCCATTTGGTCAGCTTCACGGCGAACATTGGCTATTTCATCCTTGATGGCCTTCAACTGATCCGGTGACTTGCGAAGCACATCAAACTGTTCTTTGGTAATACCGAATGAATTATCAGAGGAATATTCCCCTCTTTCAAGAAAAGACAAGAATTTTTCCGCTTCATCCGCAATGGCACGAATAGAGGTGATATTCTTTTTACTCATATCATCAAACAACCGGGTGATGATGGAGGTGCTCTTTTGGGCTTCATTATCCACGTCCGCCAGCTCTTTCTTCATACCTTCTGCAAGGGAAAGCCGTTCACCTTCCGTTGTGGCCTTTGCTATCTTCTCATTATAAAGCTCCGTGATAGCCTGACGCTTTTCCAAATATGAACCATATTCTTTCAGGTATTCGTTCATGGCGCGTTTCTCTTCCTCCAGTTGTTCCTTATTCACATTGGAGGTCGATTGCTCTCGTTTAACGTATGAATTGACCAAAGCGGTATGAATCTCGACCGTCTGTTCTTTGCTCAGTTTGCCGCCTTGCGCGTCTTTCCACTCTTTCTCTTTGGCGAGTATGGCTGCAATCTCATTGTCATAGTCAAGATAAATTTGGGCAATCTTCTTGTCGGATCCTTCTTTCATCAAGTCGATTTCGGACTGTTGATTTTGACGGCGGAAGGATAAAAGTTCGTTATGAATCGTTTTTTGCTGTTTGAGTTGCTTATCCGCCTCTTTCTTTTCTTGTTTTTCGCGCTTGGTCGAATCAGAATATTTGTCTATTTGCGTTTGCGCCTCTTGTATCTGTTTTGTATACTTGCTCCAATCTTCAGAGTTCTTTTTTGATACATCCAAGGCATTACGAGCAGCTTCTGCATCCTGTTTCTGCTTCTCCCAATAGGATTTATTCTGTACAACAGAGATACTATTCCTCGTTAATGAATTGATCTTTCCTGTTGTCTCATCTATCTGCTTATTCAAAGCATCAAGCCTGATACTACTAATGATATCAGGAACACCCACCCACACAGAAGCTATATCCTCTGATTCCGTCAAAGTTTTATCAAGTTCATCCCTTTCCTCGATAAGTTTTCTTTTCACATCCTCATAATGCTTAACCTTCTCTTCAACAGGAGTGTTAGCCTCCCATTGGGCTTCTTTTATTTTATCTATTTCTTCCTTATGGAGTTTTGCATGATTATTAGCAGTATCAAGTTGCTTATTAAGTCGTTCTACATCATGAATCCATGAATTACCAGATTTATTGTACGGAGAAGATTCTGTCTCTTGTATTTTCTTTTTAAGGTCCTCTATTCTTTTCAGATCAGCCTCATAAGCCTTAACCGCATTGTCTATTTCTCTCTTCTCATTGACAGATGATAACATCTTATTTTGCTGATCCTGAGGCAAATTCTTAAACTCTTCGAGACTCACATTTCCAAGTTCGGGAAACAGTTTTATCAGCTCTTTGTATGCCTTAACCTGCGAATAAACAGATTCAGTCTCACTATTTATTTTTGAAATCAGACTGTCTGTTTTAGAGGTAAGTTCCTGTTTCCTGTGCGCGGCTTCTTCTTGTTCTTTATTAAGTTGCTTTTGGGCTTTCTCGACAGCGGTTGTACTATCATGAAGAACCCACATAGTAGCGGTAAAACTGGCTACGATGGTGGCAAGTAAAACATAAGGATTAGCTTTCATTGCCGCATTTAAAGCCAATTGAGCGACAGTCTGCGCTTTTGTCATAATTGTTTGGATTCCTTTTGCGGCCGCATCTACCCTTGCGGCAACAGCCCAACTACGAGTTAATGTAATACTGGCTATCAAAGCAGTCCGATAAACTCCATAAGTAGCAGCCAACCCAGCCAATACCTTACCTATCGTTTCATAGTTTTCTATCAACGAAGTGGTTGTTTGGATACCCTTAATTATGACACCCTCCGATTTCTGCCCCAATTCATTGAATACTGAATCCATCGCATCTTGCATCATGGATAGCTGACCGTTGATAGTTTTTGAAGCGTTCTCGGACATATTATAAAATTTACCACTTGCCGAAGTAGCATCTATAAACGCCTGTTGTACCATTTCTGCGGAAATAGCCCCCTTAGACATCTCATCTTTGAGCGCAGCAATAGATTTTCCGGTCTTATCTGCCATGATTTGCAACGGATTGAATCCGGCATTAATCATCTGATTAAGATCTTGCCCCATCAACTTTCCTGCTGCCGACATTTGAGAGAAAGCCAACGTAAGCGAGTTAAACCTTTGGGTATCTCCCATAGAGACATCGCCAATAGCCTGTAAATAACGTGGTACTTTCTCGACCTCGATATTAAAGCCTAACATCATCTGCGTAGCTTGGGTTACATCAGAAAACTCAAGAGGAGAAATCTTTGCATATTCACGGACTTGTGACATAAGTTCATCCGCCTTTTCTTTGCTTCCAAGCAAAGTTTGAATAGCGGTGTCTGCTGCTTGAAACTCGCCACGAACACGAACCATGTTTGACAGAAACTCCTTAATGGAGTATCCTCCCAATAATTTTTTGCCGACATTAGACATCGCTTGTTCTATCTGCTTTGTCACACCGACATTCTCTATACCCTCCTGTCGATATAAAGTATACTCGTCACGTAGTTTTTTTACCGATAGTCGTGCATTAGCCTGTTCTTGCGTTAATCCAAATAAAGCAGCTTTCTCTCCATCCAAGGCCTTGCGTGCAGCGTTGTATTCTTCCAATTTCTCATTAGCGGACAATGGATTTCTTTTCAATGCAATACGATAGGCCTCTCCAAGTCGTTTTACATCAGTCTCTACATCTTTAATAACAGCTTTTTGAGTGATAATTTTTTCTGATAATCCGTTTACAACTTGCGAAGCATCGAATATTTTCTTTTTAAAACCTTGGTTTATTTCATTGCCTGCACGTACTGCGGAAGTGACAAGAGAATCCAATTCTTTCGTATTTTTAGCAAGTTGAACTTCCATTGCCCGGAAAGTAGCCGGAGAAGTATTACTATCCATCCCGGCAATAGTAGATTTTAACTTATCTATCTCTTCCCGTAACTTAATGACTTTTTGATAGTCAGCTTCTATGTGAAACGCTAATTTAGGCATACATCAATGTTTTGGATAAAAGTACATCAGACCAATAAAGTAGTAGAATTTTATGGGAATAGATACATGACAATGAAAAGATTGTCGTGAATATAGAATCATGCTCCTCTTTTTTGTCTCATAAGATCCTTTCCCGACATCTTTTTTACTTCAGTTTTCTCTTTGTCCTCATAGACAGCCCTCGGTTTATCAGCACTCATCAAGAGCAAAAGAAGATAAGGAAGATCCTCATACACCTCCCTGTAAGAAAGGTTCAAATTTTCCATGAATAAGGTAATACTTCCTACGATGGTATTGCCTCCTACTACTTGGGTTTTACTATCAGATTTGCCAGCTCCATCGCTAACTGGCAGACTACGAAAAAATCACGTCCGGTTATTAACTCAAAAGCGACAAAATACGCTTGCAATAATTCTTCTTTAGAACCTGAAAGCATCTGCCGTTCGAGGCTTTCAGCTCTTTTTTGATAATTCGGGACATCACCAACCACCAAGAATGAAAGTCCCTTGACGATATTCTCCAAATTGGCAGGAGCGACCTTCATTAATTCCCGCACAGTGCCATTCTCCGGTAAATCGACCTTACTTAAATATTGGGTAGCCCTCATTATCACTTTGATAGAAGGAGCTTTGATTACATATACTGTTCCCCCTACAACAATAGCTTTTCCATAAGTACCGGAAAGTAACTCTGATATGTTTTTTGAAACCTCACTCATAGTTTAAATATTAGAGGGTGATTGCTCACCCTCGTCATTAACTTATCCACCCAAAGTTGTATCCTCCCCGTCTTCCCAGCGCTCAATAGGAACACCGGCTTTGGTTGGTTTCAACGCCGTAAAAACAAGGGCTAAGCCAATTGCCTTTTCATTCGCTTTACCAGAAGCAGAAACACCGGCACGAGGAAAAATAATTTTCACACCATCTTCAGTTGTGGCACGGACGGTAAACTCTTTACTCTCTACATGGTCGGCACGCTCCCATGTGCCCGGCTTACTCTCTGACCCCGCCGTAAACTTACCACCTTGGAATTTAGCCTTAGTCTCAAGATCATACATACCAATAGAAGCATTGATCTTAACCGCACCCGGCTTTTTAGAGGAATAATAGGTATTTCCAGCTACATCTTTGTAATCCTTAACCTCCGGATCTTCATCCTCATAAGTGAAGGTGTCCTCATGAACTACCGGGACTTCTTCAAAAACAGAACCTTCGGCACCACCAGCCCCGATCGGCGCAACCTCCAGCTTCTGAAGGTTTACCACCACAATTTTTTTATTCTCTGCCATAATTATCTCACATTTAAAATTTCAAACATTATTTTCACATTCACAAAATGACACTTTAGCGGTACATCTCTTTCTTGATGGGTAGAATAGACTTTGTAACGATAGGTAGAACCGTCAAAAGAGGAAACAGAACGTAAACCAGACGCTTGCCGCTCTAATTCGGTTAATCTACTTTTGTTTGCCATTCCATTAATATCAGGTACACAGAAATTAACTTCAACGAAACCTTTAATCCAATAAGTTCCCGGTTTGGGTTCTTTCGGGATAACGGTTATCCTTTCTTCGGTAACTTCCCCTTCCGGTATTGCGTCCTTCTTGTAAGTAGGGATACCAAACGGCTTCAAGTCCCGAACCAAAATAGTTTCTATGTCGCCTGTTACTATCATTCAAACTTTTCTTTTAATCGTTTCTCCGCTTCCAAGGCGGCACCACTCAATACTTCAAATCCTTTTGCTTCCACATAAGATGCGTATTCTGTCTCATTCTTCAGCGTCAGTCCTGTTTCGTCAACCTCGTATTCATTAGATTTTCGAAGTGTACCGGTGTGATCCTGATAATCCCCATTATCCTTAGCGTACTGAACAGCATCCTCTCCTACCTCAATCATCGCTTCTTTGGCCTCTTCATAGAACTCATCAAAGGCCGCATCAACATCTGAGAAGTCAAAATCTACAGCCATATTTCCGCATACTTGAAATAGTTAGACTTACCGGACTTGATGACCTTTCCTTCTGCTCTCACACTTTCCCCGTCCAGGATTCTCACCTCGGTACCAGCATTTAGTATCCCACCCTCATAGACAACATGATAATTATAGTCGTACATTACCCCGTTTACGGAGATTTGCTTCATCACGCCATTATCATCACACCGGCAGGAACCAAAGTCTTTCCAATCCTCTTTCGGGGGGAGCGGGTTCATATCCTCGTCAAATGACGGACCGGACACGACCTTGACCATTAATCTATGTGGAGCGAATATCATAAGAACTTGACTTTGGGTTTATCGGTATTGAGTTCGTCTTTCAGTCCATACTTCTTGCACAAGAAAGAATAGTAGTCCTTAATCCCTTTAATGTCCCAAGACATTGAGAAACCACTTTCCCCAATAGATGTGGGCCGAAGTAAAAGAGAGGGGATGAACTTCGCCATCGCCACAGAGACACGATCGTAGCAATCCTCATTCATCTCATCCTCTCCGCTTATCTTCGAGGTAAGACACATATCCAAAAGGTCAGCCTCCGACAAGTTAATGCCGAAGGTCTGGAACTTCTGCTGTATGTAGTCGTTTACCGTCATCTTAATATGGTGTAATCAGTTTGCTATATGCGGTATAGCTATAATGGTTCAAATATTTCGACTTGAACACGTATCGGAACGGTAATTTAGGGACTGAAATTTGTTTTCCTTGAATAGCCGTTTCCTCTTTCATCGAACACATCATAGCCGGGTTATTTGCAACCAAAAACACGGGATGCGTCATGGTCAGTACAACACAATCAGCCGGAGCCGTTTCCAAAGTGATAAACTGAATATCTGGTAAATCAACATCAACGGATAGATTCATATATTCACACTTGGGAGATTCCACACTTGCTGCCTGCACG
>UMGR01016234.1_pt1 | contig 9987 bp, 9 predicted proteins | sample 1965321 | NCBI WGS metagenome assembly UMGR01 (sample SAMEA4836077, study PRJEB28245) | human gut metagenome | biome: gut microbiome; material: fecal sample | place: Denmark | collected 2008 | reverse complement strand
CGCCGTCTGTTTATTCTGGAACTTTTTTGTTCTCTGGTCTTCTGATAATATTACTTATTACCCAAATGAGGTCTGTACTTATTGCAACAATTCCAGCTGTATTTCAATGTGACTAATCCAGCACGGTCTTCCAGCCGCTGCTCTCATATGCCGCAAAGCACATCCCGATCTGTTCCGCCGTCACTTTTTCTTCCGCAAGCGGAGACGGAAGGGCGTCCTTTGCAAAATACGCGGTCTCCGTCGTCTCAATGTTTTCCTGGAAGCTTCCGCCGGTGACGCTGCACTGCACAAATATTTTTATCACGCCGTAGGGCAGATTGTAGCGGTTATGCTTTCTCCAGTCGTGAACCGCGATCACTTTCTCCGGCTTCACGAGAAGACCTGCTTCCTCATGGGTCTCTTTTACCGTGTTGGACGCCACCGACTGATCCACGTCGCACCAGCCGCCCGGCAGCGACCATGTCCCGTTTTTTTCATGCACCATCAGTATTTTTCCATCGACAAAGACAGCCGCCCGGGTGTCAATCTTGGGCGTCTGGTATCCTGTTTCATTGCAGAAAAACCGTTTTACCGTATCCACCGGCACTTCCGTCCCCACACACAGCATCTCTGCCGCTATGTTCCGCAGCTCCTCGTAGCGCTCCTTGTCATATTCGGTTCCACCGTAGGTAAGTCCCGCCTGCGCAATGCTCTGCACGCGCATCGCAAGCTCCATCCACTGATCCATGCTTCCTCCATTCCGCAGACGCCGTGCGACGTGCATCCGTGTTATCTCTCCTGTATTTCCTTTCCGCTGAGATGCTCGATCGTAATCTCGTATACGCTCACCGCTTTTCCCACGCGCTCCATCTCCTCCTCGATCATCGCCTCATCCGGATAATATTTTGCCGCCTCTGTGCTGATTTCTTTTGTCTTTCTTCTGATTGGTTGAAACATGATTGCCTCCTTTTTCCCGTCTCTCTTCTAAAATGTCAATGTCTGCCGGATGCTGTATCCATCCTTCTTAAAATCCGAAAACAGCGCTTCGATCTTTATTATTTTTCTCAAGACCGATGAATTTTTCACCGCCCTCCCACAGATAATCGATACCATTTTTTCATGTAGGCATCCTTTAATAATTCGTTATCCGCATTCACTAATTTCACAAACAGACCTGTCAGTCCATCATATTTGTGGAAATCGCCTGCATCATATAATATCACAAAATCATTTTGCCACAGAACTTTCCGTTTCACAATTCGTATTTGGCAATCCCACGCACTTTTTCCGATCTTACAACCAAATAGTAATTTTATATTTTATATTGTATATACACGCAAAAACAGACATGATACCGATTGCTTATCGGAACACCATGTCTGCTTTTGAAAAACTTCCATCCTTCTGGAAGCCCTTTTTATCTTTTCTGAATTTTTTCCTTAATTCTCGGACTTACAATCTGAATCATAATTACCACAATAAGGATAATGCCTTTGATTGCGTCATTGATGAGAGAATCCATCTTTAACGCCACTATAATTTTATCAATGACTGTGTAGGACATCGCACCAAAGAGAATACCAAGCATTTTTCCTCTGCCGCCTGACATGCTGATTCCGCCGAGAACCACTGCCGCAATCGCATACATCTCATAGCTGCTTCCGGTTGTTGCCGGGTCTGCCGACGCATTCATCGCAATCCATACAAACGATGCCAGTCCGACAAGCGCTCCTGCAATTACAAAAACAGAAACCTTTACCTTATCAACGTCAATTCCTGTCATGCGCGCTGCCTTCGCATTGCTTCCAACCGCATAGATCTGTTTTCCGTATTTTGTTTTCGTTGTCAGATACACAAAAATAATTGTCACTGCAATGAGGAGGATTCCCACGATTGGAACCGTAAGCACTTTTCCGTTTCCCATATTATACATTGCCTGATACAGCGTATTCGCATTCGCCATGCGGTAAACAGAACTTCCGCCGCCGATAAGGTTCTTATCGATATGCTGGCAATAATACTGTGCAAATGAGCGGTAAATAAGCATTGTCGCAAGTGTTGCAATAAATGCCGGAATTTTTCCATATCCGACCAGCATACCGTTGATCAGACCGCACACTGCGCCAAACCCTACCGCAAAAAGGAACGTCAATAGGATGTTATCTGTCATGTTAAATATCACTACCGAAAAACCGCTTACAAGCGCAAGCATGGAACCTACAGAAAGGTCGATATCTCCGGTCAAACAGATCAGTCCCATGCCGAATCCAATGATTCCAATGACTGCAGAATGCCGGAATATATTCATAAATCCACTCATCGTCAAACCGTGATTGGTAATCACATATACGATTAAAATGATAACATAAACAGCAATGTAGCTGTATTCACTCAGGAATTTCGTTCGTTTTGATTTCTCCTTCATTATAAAACCTCCTCTAACTGTACAGCATTTGTTGCATAACTCATCACTGTTGTTTCATCTATCTGGCTATGCGCAAGACTTCCTGCAATTTTCCCGTTATAAAATACGATACAGCGGTCTGCAACTTTTTTTATTTCCGGTATCTCAAGTGTGTTAAGCAGTATGGTTTTTCCTTCGGAAGCAAGCTTCAGAATCAACCGGTAGATTTCCGCTTTTGCTCCGATGTCAATTCCCTGTGTAGGATTATCCAGAAGCAGGATATCCGCATCTGTGTCAAGCCATCTTGCCAGAAATACCTTCTGCTGGTTGCCACCGCTTAGCGACGTAATAAAATCCGCACTATCGGCTGGTTTTTTATTTAATATATCTTTAAAATTCTGATATTTTTTCTCTTCCTGTTTTTTAGAAATACAAGGTTTCTTTTTGGAAAGAACATGTTCCGCCAGGTACATATTCTCCAAAATCGACATATCAGGAACAACCGAATTTTCTTTCCTGTTTGCCGGAAGCATTGCAACCTTGTTCTTCATTGCCGCCTGAATCGAATGATGAGGCACACAATTTCCATTTACATACATATTTCCGCCATATGCAGGTGTTGCACCGAACATGCACTGAAGAAGTTCACTGCTGCCCGCTCCCTGCAGTCCCGTCAGCCCGATAATCTCTCCCTTTTTAACTTCAAAACTGACGTCACAAAATCCTTCTCCGCTCAGATTCTCAAGTTTTAAAACAGCTTCGCCTTTTTGTCTCGGTTCATAAATCTCGCCGGAAGAATAATTTTCTCCCACCATCTTCTGTATGATGGTATCTGTATCCGCCTCGCTGATTTTTCCGGAATCAATAAATTCCCCGTTACGGAAAATCGTATAGCTGTCTGAAATTCTGAAAATTTCCGGCATTTTATGAGATATAAAGATAAACGCTGTCCCGCTTTCCTTCAGTCGCTCTATAATATGGAAAAGATGTTCGATCTCACTGTTGTTCAAAGCTGTCGTCGGCTCATCAAGAATCAGCAACTTTGCCTTAAAAAACAATGCCTTCGATATCTCCAGAAGCTGCTTCTGGCTTGTCGTAAGCCCGGACACCTCTATTTCCGGATCAATTTCCACACCCAGTTCCTCGAAAAGTTCCCTCGACTCTTTTATCATTCTCTTTGTATCGACTTTCCCGAATTTATTGGTATATTCTCTGCAAAGAAAAATATTTTCATAAACCTTTAAATCATTAAACAGGTTCAACTCCTGATGTACAAACGCAATCCCTGCGTTTTCCGAAGATTTTACGGATATATTTTTCATTTCTTTTCCGTCAAACACAACTGTTCCGGCGTCTTTGTCATGTACACCTGTGAGAATATTCATAAGCGTAGATTTTCCAGCTCCATTCTCTCCCAAAAGTGCATGAACCTCTCCCGCTTCCACCCGCAGAGAAACTTCTTTCAGCACCTGTATGCCATTAAAGGATTTGCATATTCCGTTCATCTCTAATAAACTCATAAATAACTCCATTCTACCGAAATGATCATCTTTTATCATGCATGTTGTCCACCATATCGGGCAGACAACATGCATTGGTTTACCAAATTAGAATCCTTCGTACTCTGTCACATTCTCAGATGTCACATTTTCACATTCAATCACATGATCCTGCGGTACCGTTTTTCCATCAAGATAATCTACCATATCCTGAATTGCTGTCTGAATCATCGACGGACTATATGTAACAGATACCAGACCTCCAAACTGGGCTGTAAGTTCTGTATAATTTTCGCCGCGAAGCATTCCGTAAAATTCATCCAGTCCGCCACAACCACTGATTACCGGCTGATTTGCAAGAAATGCCTCTTTGGTTGTCTCATCGATTCCACCGCCGTTGAGCGCCTCGATAATACCCATTGCAAGCTCATCATCTTCCGCATAGAACCACTTTGTATCAGCGTTTCCAGCATCACTCATCAATGACTCAAATGCGGTCTTGGTATCTGATCTGCTCCAGTTCATTGCTCCTGAATATGTGATTGCACTTTCCACCTGCTCTTCTGTCCACTTTAAGGAATCCTCAATCGTAGCGTCCTCGAACTCTGCATTTCCAAGCAGATATTCTTTAAATCCCTGGTCACGGAGTGTTGTTACCGAAGAGGTATCGCCCTCATATACATATACCTCATCCCCCGGCTGCATTCCGCAGGATACGAAATATGCTGCCGCGGCGACACCGATTCCTTCATTGTCGCCTTTTACATTCGATACAGCGCTCGATGCAACACCATCAATGATCCGGTCAAATGCTACATATGGTATTTCTGCATCCACGATCTGCTGGATCGCCGACTGCACTGTGTCATCAATTGGCTGAATAACAATCGCGATATTTTTCTCACCTTTTGAGAGGATATCCTCAATATTTCTAATCTGCTCTGAAGCATCCGCTGAAGTAATCAGCTCGCTTGTGTATGTTCCTGCTGCATTTACTTCCTCGATTTTCTCCTTTGCAAATGTTGCAACAGAACCTGTCCAGCCATGGTCCTCCGGTGCTGTCAAAACATAGATATGCGTGCTATCCCCGTTTTCGCTTTCTCCGGTGTTCTGTTTTTCTGTAGCTGCCTGTGATGTCGACGCGCTTTCCGTCGCAGCATCCGATCCTCCGCATGCTGTTCCTCCCAATACCATTGCTGTTGTCATTGCCAATGCCAAAATTCTCTTTCTCATAGTTTTTTCCTTCTTTCTTTTATTTATTGAAACGGTACTTACCGTCCAATTACATTGGAAACTGTCTGATATACTCTTTTGATTTTAAAAGACTCTTTAAAATCTCTTCTCTGGAGCTCTCAAACGCTTTGTCTTCTACCTCAATACATACGTATCCGTCATAGCCAATGTCCGTAAGCGCACTCACAAACTTTCCCCAATTTACATCCCCCAATCCTGGGAGCTTAGGCGACATAAACTTCAGTGGATAAGCCATAACCCCTACCTTTGCCAGTTTCTCCGGATATAACTTTATATCCTTAAAATGTACATGAAAAATCTTATCCTTATATTCATAGATGGGATGGATGTAGTCCATCATCTGCCATACAAAATGCGACGGGTCAAAATTGATTCCCAGATATTCGCTGTCAAGGATCTCAAAAATCTTATCCCAGTTCTCCGGTGATGTCATAAGATTCTGTCCCCCAGGCCACTGGTCCTCGCCAAAGAGCATCGGACAGTTTTCAATGGCGATCTTCACCTTTCGTTCTTTCGCATACTCCAGAATAGGCGGCCAGATTTTCTCTACCAGCTTTAAATTCTCTTCCACGCTTTTTGTCTGATCCCGCCCGATAAAAGTCGTAACCATATTGACGTTCAGCTTCGCGCTGGCATCGATCACGCTCTTCAGATGTCGAATATTCTCTTCGCGTTTTTGTTCGTCCGGATCCATCGTGTTCGGATAAAAAGCAAGAGAAGATATCTCTATTTTTCGCTCTTTACAGTAGTTTAAGATGTACTCCGCCTTCTGATCATCAAGCGTCTCTGTATCAATATGGCACACCCCCGCATACCTTCTCTCTGTCTTCCCTGCACTAGGCCAGCATGCGATCTCGACACATTCAAATCCCTGTGCCGCAGCCGTATCGATCATTTCTTCAAAAGACCATCCATCCAGTATCGAACTTACAAATCCAAGTTTCATCCGTGTATCCTCCTATTGAATCATGATTGTTTTTTTCTCTTTTGCAGATTCCAGGCTTGCGAATATTGCTTTCATTGCATTCAGCACATCCCTTCCGCTCACTTCAGGTTCATGATTATTTACCACTGCTTCCACAAAAGAATCAATGATTCCGGACTTCGTCTGATTATCGTTGGTTTGAATTTTGTCTATGTCGTATAGAATTTTCTCACCGCCGCGTGTGATGACTTTAATAGAGTAAACCGGATCATCATATATTTTCATAATTCCTTCTGTTCCGTAAAGAATTGTTGAATTATCCTCTTCCCCGTAATAAGTCCAGCTTGCCGTCATGGTTCCAACCACTCCGTTCTCCATCTTATAGATGCAGATTGCATTGTCATCCACACCGATCAGATTTCCCTGCGCGTCCTTCTTGTCAAGCGTTGTTATATGCGCTGTTGTTTCAATGACTCTCGAATCAAGCAGAAACTGTATCAGATCCGTCTTATGAACCCCAAGGTCTGCCATTGCTCCCATAACGGAACGCGATTTGTCAAAAAACCATGTGTTCTTCGCACCGTCAATTCCCCATGTCTCCGGACCGCCATGTCCGAATGTCGTCTTAAAAGTAATTACGTCTCCGATTACTCCCTCAGAGATTAACTCTTTCGCCTTTACATGTGCTTTTGCAAATCTCTGGTTCTGCCCTATCATCAGATATTTCCCGTTTTCATCCGCAGCTTTTACCATGTCCATGCATTCCTCCAGCGTTACTGCCATCGGTTTCTCACAAAGGACATGCTTTCCAGCATTCAACGCCTTGATCGTAACTTTTGCATGTGCGTTATTTGCCACACAGACACTGACAGCATCCATCTCCTTGTCTGCCAGAAGTTCATCCTCCGTGCTATATGCCTTGCCGCCAAATTGCGCTGCCAGTTCTGCTGCCCGGTCAGCATTCCAGTCATAATATCCAACAATTTCTACATCCGGATTTTCCAGGTATTCCGGAATATGTCTAACCTGTGCAATTTTTCCACACCCGATTATTCCAACCTTCATGTTATCTCCTTTCATATTTTCTTTCATTCTTTCATTCTCTTGAAACAAAAGTAACATATTTTTTTCAGCAATTCAATCATTCTATCGTCATTTCAAGCATTTTCAGCGCTTTGTTTCTTTATTTTCGTTTATTTTGTCAATAATCGCCAAAGTATTTCTTATATAGCTGAAAACTTTTCACATTTTGTTTCATTTTATATTTACAAAATAAACAAAACTGGTGTATCATTATTATATTGATACACAGGAGGCTCACAGAGATATGAAAAAAGATAAAATTACGGTCGCAGACATCGCAAAAAAAGCAGGGGTCTCCCCTGCCACTGTTTCCCGAGTGTTGCGTCATAGAGAACTTGTAAAATCCGAAACCATCCAGCAAGTCGAAAATGCCATGTCCGCACTGGGATGTCTTCTCGAAAAGGGTACTATAGCTGCGGCTACCGAACAGCCTCTTATTATTTTGAATGTTCCGGAACTCGATAACGTTTTCTACCTGAAAGTCATCGACGGCGCCCTTGTATCCGCCAAGGCACACGGTTATCGTCTGCTGATCAACGACTCCCCGCTTGACCGGAGTTCTATTTACTCTTTTATCAATCTGTTAAAACAGGTACATGCCGCCGGAGTCATTTTATTGAATCATGTCTCCAAGGAACAGCTGGATATGATCCACTCTGTCGTACCGTTAGTTCAATGCAGCGAATATAACGAGCACGCGGATTACCCTTATGTCAGCATAGACGACTATAGTGCCGCAACAAGCGCTGCAGAATATATTGTTTCCTGTAATTGTAATAAAATCGCAATGATAAACGGTCCCATGTCCTTTAAATATGCTGTGAAGCGTCAGGAAGGTTTTCTTGATACGCTCCGCAAAAAAGATATTTCCGTTCGTCCGGACTGGATTGTCAGCCTGCCTGAAGTAAATTACCAGATGGCATACTCCGCAGTCTGCCGTCTGTTGAATAATGAAATTCGTCCAAATGCTTTTTTCGTTATCTCAGACGTTTTTGCCGCCGCTGTCATTCGTGCCGCTAAACGCTTTGATCTTCGTATTCCGGAGGATATTATTGTCGTCGGATTTGATAACCTGGACATCTCCATCATGACCTGTCCGACGATTACCACTGTAAACCAGCCGAGTTTTCAGCTGGGCTATTCGGCATGCGAACTTCTTCTTGATTCCATCAACCATCCTGATATGTTTCCCAAATCTCTGATTCTGGATACAGAACTTATCATCCGGGAATCCAGCGCAAAAATTTAACGCCCGGCAGATTGCTCTGCCGGGCGTTCCCTGTAAATTTCCTAATCACTGTTCATGAATTGCTTCAAACACTCCGCCGTCCGCGAAATGCTTCGCCGACGCCTCACTCCATCCACCAAAGTGCGCAATATCCGTGAGTGCAATGTCATCCACGATCCATTTTCCGTCTGCCGGCAGTTCCGTGATGACGCGCTCCCCCGATGTACTGATATAATCGGAAAAAACATCCGGATCCGACGGGCGGTAGAAGTTCTCCGCAAACGTGGTCGTCGCACCGCGCGCACCCGAATCCAGCACCAGCACATTGTGATAGAGTGTCTTCATATTCTCTGTGATCTCTTCCCCGCTCTGTCCCTGACTTTCAAAATAGTACCATGCCGCCAGATAATTCCAGCGCGCTCCGCCGGACGTCTTCGGGTTCGGGGTGATGACGCCCACGTCCTCCCGGAGCAGATCATCCCAGTCCGCAATGTTCTTCGGATTGTCCTTGCGCACCAGAAAAACAATCGTCGATGTGTACGGGGAACTTTCCTGATCAAATTCATCCTCAAAACCATCCTCAATCATTCCCGCATCCGCAACCACCTGCACATCCCCCTCCAGTGCCAGCGTCACCACATCCGCCTCCAGGCCGTTTGCCACCTCAAGTGCCTGCTTGCCGGAACCTCCGTGCGACTGGATCACCGTCACATCCTGCCCTGCCTGCTCCTTCCAGTGTTCCGCAAACAGTGCATTGTACGATTCATACAGTCCCCTGTGCTTTGAACCTTCCGTTACATGGTCAGTTCTTACTTTGTCTCGCCGCCCTCTACCACAAGCGTATCCTCGTAGTCACTGCCGTAAGTGTCAGCCAGTGTTGCCTCGTAATCTGCGTGGAAGAAATTCTCCTCGCCGAGTGCCTTGATCTCCTCATTGATCCAGTCTAATACGGTCGTGTTGCCCTTGCTGACTGCCGGCGCAATTGTATCTGTGCTTCCAAGCTCCGGTATACCTACGGTATAGCCCGGGTTCTGGAGTGCAAATGCAATGACCTCTGTGTTGTCATTTGCCCATGCAACACCGCTTCCGTTCTCAAGCGCTGTCTTTGCTGCCGCATAGGAATCATATTTCTGTAAGGTCAGATCCGGATAGTTCTCGGTCAGGTAGGTCTCTGCTGTTGTACCGGAAATCACGATCACCGGATCATCCGCTGTCAGATCATCCAGACTCTCAACCACTGCAGAATCCGGAGAAATCACACCGAGGGATACGTTCATGTACGGGAGTGCAAAATCAACTTCCTCCGCGCGCTCCGGTGTCACGGTAAAGTTAGCCAGAATGACATCTACTTTTCCGGTCTGTAAATACTCAATACGGCTTGCAGCCTCGGTGGAAACGAAGTTCACATCCACGCCGAGATCCTCTGCCAGACGGTTTGCAAAGTAGACATCATATCCCTGATACTCTCCGTTCTCATCCACATAGCCAAATGGATTCTTGTCGGAAAATACACCGATGTTGATTGTGCCGCTCTCCTTGATCTCGTCTAAGGTGCGGTATACCACATCTGCGGATGCATCGCCTGCGGCTGCCTGTGTATCTGCGGTAACTCCTG
>UMGR01035638.1_pt1 | contig 10026 bp, 6 predicted proteins | sample 1965321 | NCBI WGS metagenome assembly UMGR01 (sample SAMEA4836077, study PRJEB28245) | human gut metagenome | biome: gut microbiome; material: fecal sample | place: Denmark | collected 2008 | reverse complement strand
GTCAGGCCAAGGTTTCTTATGCAATAGATTTAAATCCTAATGGGAAAATCAAAGAAATTTATCCACTAAAAACAGAACAGACTAGTGGAAAAAAGAAGGTTTTTCTTCCGGTTGCGAAGAGTGTTCCTGAAATGGTTACACGTTCATCGGGCGTGGCAGCTAATTTTCTCTGTGATAATGTAAAATACATGCTAGGGATTGATCAAAATGGAACAAATGCAAGGGTGCAGGAGTGTTTTCAGGCAGCGAAGGAAAAACATTTAGCGTTGTTAAAGAATGTTGATGAGCCTATGGCAAATGCAATTTGTAATTTTTTTAATTTATGGGATCCAGAGACGGCTTATGATAATGCATGTGTGAGAGAAAAATCAGATGAATTAAATGAGGGTGGTAATGTCATCTTTTGTATGGGAAATGATTTCGCACAGGATAATGATACAATTAAAAAAATTTGGGACAACTATGTTGTACATCAGACAGAAAATACCAATGATGGTATTTGTCTTGCAACTGGTGAAAAAACGGAGATAGCAAGAATTCATCGTGGAATAAAAGGTGTTCCAGGAGCACAGACAAGTGGAGCTGCTTTGGTTTCGTTTAATGCACCGGCATTTGAATCTTATGGCAAGGAACAGAGCTATAATGCACCTGTAGGAAAAAATGCGGAGTTTGCATATACAACTGCATTGAATTATTTGTTGAGTAATAGGGATAAGATATTTCAATTAGGTGATTCCATGGTGGTTTATTGGGCTGAAAATGGCATGGAAGAATATCAGAAAACATTTAGTTTTGTTATGAATCCTCATGTAGATAATGAGGAACAGCTTCAAAGAATATTTGACAGCTTGAAAAAATCAAGATATGTGGATGTAGATAATGTTAAGATGGACTTTGAGCAGTCATTTTATATTTTATGCCTTGCACCGAATGCTGCGAGGTTATCTGTTCGTTTCTTTTATCAAAACACATTTGGTGATATTTTAAAAAATATAAAAGAACATTATAAACGGTTGGATATTGTGAAACCATTGTGGGTGGAAAAGAAATATCTGAGCGTATATGAATTGTTAAGAGAGACTGTCAATCCTAATTCAAAGGATAAGACTCCAATCCCTAATATGTCTGCAATGGTACTTCAAAGTATTTTATCGGGAAACAGATATCCTGCAAGTCTTTATACAGACACTGTTATCAGAATACGATCTGAGCAGGGAAATGTTACATGGGGACGAGCTTCAATTATCAAGGCTTATTTAATAAAAAATTATTCATGGAAGGAAGGAGAAAACTACATGGGATTAGAAGAAACATGCAATGACACTGCATACGTATTGGGAAGATTATTTTCAGTCTTGGAGTCAATCCAAAAGGAGGCGAATCAGGGAATAAATGCTACAATTAAAGACAGGTATTTTAATTCAGCATGTGCTACGCCTGCATCTGTTTTTCCAATTTTATTTAAATTAGAAAATAGTCATATAAAAAAACTTGAGCGTGAAAAAGGTAGCGGTTCTAAGATTTTTTATGAAAAAATAATAGGAAACCTTATGGAAAAATTAGTATTATTTCCACGGAGTTTGTCTTTAGAAGAACAAGGAAAATTCATGTTGGGATATTATCATCAGACACAAAAGAAGTATGAAAAAAAGGAGAACAAATAAATGGGAGAGGTTATTAAAAACAGATATGAGTTTGTTGTTTTATTTGATGTGGAAAATGGAAATCCTAACGGGGATCCTGATGCTGGCAATATGCCAAGAATTGATCCGGAAAGTGGCTTAGGAATTGTAACTGATGTATGCTTAAAACGTAAGATCCGAAATTACATAGAGACTGTGAAGGAGGACGAAGATGGATATAAAATTTATATCAAGGAGAATGTTCCTCTTAACAGAAGTGACAGGGAGGCATGCAAAAGTCTTGGTATAAATGATGATGAAGATAAAAAGGTTACAGAAGCATTAAAAAAACTAAAAAAGTCAGATAAGGATGCAGATATAAAATTAAGGGATTATATGTGCAGAAATTTTTATGATATTCGTGCATTTGGTGCTGTAATGACGACTTTTGTTAAAGCTTCATTGAATTGTGGGCAGGTAAGAGGTCCTGTACAGCTTGGATTTGCAAGAAGTATTGATCCTGTTATTAGTCAGGAGGTAACTATTACGAGAGTTGCCATTACAACAGAAAAAGATGCTGAGAATAAGAGTAACGAGATGGGAAGAAAGAGTATTGTTCCATATGGCTTGTATCGTGTAGAAGGTTATATTTCAGCAAATCTTGCAAGAAAAGTTACTGGATTTTCTGAGGAAGATCTAGAATTGTTATGGAATGCAATAATAAATATGTTTGAAAATGACCATTCTGCTGCAAGAGGAAAGATGGCAGTTCGTGAGCTTATTGTTTTTAAGCATAGTAAAGAGCTTGGTGACTGTCCTGCTTATAAATTATTTGATGCAGTTAAAGTGCAGAAAAATGATGATATACAATATCCAAGAAAATATCAGGATTATACAGTTACTATTAATGATGATGAGATACCGGATACGGTAGAAGTGAAAAGGATGATTTAATGGAATATTCTCAAGATGATTATCTGATGATTTCTGGAATACAGCATTTTAAATTTTGCAGAAGACAATGGGCGCTTATTCATGTTGAGCAGCAGTGGGCTGAAAATGAACATACTGTTATTGGCGAACTTATGCATAAAAAAGCGCATGATCCATATCTGACAGAAAAGAGAAAAGATATTCTGGTTGTCAGAGCTCTTCCTGTATCCTCAAGAAGCATGGGTGTGAGTGGGGAGTGTGATATTGTTGAATTTCACAAATGTGAAGATGGAGTGAAGCTCTATGGACATCGTGGAACCTATTCATTATATCCAATTGAGTACAAAAAGGGGAAACCCAAAGCGTCAAACGAAGATGAACTTCAGCTAATGGCGCAGGCTATGTGTCTGGAAGAAATGTTTTCAACAAAAATAACGGAGGGTGCTATATTTTATGGTGAGACAAGAAGACGCAAACCGATAGTGTTTACAGATGAACTTCGGGATGAAGTGAAAAAAATATTTGGAGAAATGCATGATTATTATGATCGAAATTATACACCTAAGGTCAAAACGTCGAAAAGGTGTGTATCTTGCTCTTTAAAAGATATTTGTATGCCAAAGATTGATAAAAGTGGTTCGGTGAAATCGTATATCAATAAGATGCTGGGGGAAACGTTATGAAGAAATTATTGAATACATTGTATGTTACATCGGAAAATAGTTATCTGGGGTTGGATGGAGAAAATGTTGTTGTATATGATGATAAAAATGAAATAGGCAGATTACCTTTACACAATCTCGAAGCAATAATTTCATTTGGATATAGAGGAACAAGTCCGGCATTAATGGGAGCTTGTGCGGATAGAAATATTTCTCTTTGTTATCTGACACCACAGGGAAAATTTCTTGCAAGAGTTTCAGGCAAAGTTAAGGGGAATGTCGTGCTAAGGAAACAACAATTCCAAAGCAGTAGTGAAGATATAAAGTGCCTGGAAATCGCAAAAAACTGTATTCTTGGAAAAGTGTATAATTCAAGATGGGTTCTAGAAAGAGCAATTAGAGATCATTCAATGCAGATAGATGTGGATAAGGTAAAAAAAGCATCTATAAAACTGAAAGAATTTCTTGATTATATCCAAAATTCACAGTCTATGAATCAGTTAAGAGGATATGAAGGTGAAGCAGCAAGTATATATTTTGGCGTATTTGATGAGTTGATTTTACAACAAAAGAAAGATTTTTTCTTTCAAGGGAGAAATCGGCGTCCGCCTCTTGATAATGTAAATGCAATGTTGTCGTTTACGTATACATTGCTTACAACTCAAATTACATCAGCGCTAGAGGTTGTAGGGTTAGATCCCTATGTTGGTTACATGCACACGGAACGTCCCGGTAGAGTATCACTTTCATTAGATCTTATAGAAGAATTGCGAGCAGTCATGGCTGATAGATTTGTTTTATCATTGATTAATAAAAAGATTGTAAATGGCAAGAGTTTTACAAAAAAAGAAAACGGTGCTGTATTGATGGATACAGATATTCGTAAAAAATTACTATCAGAATGGCAAAACAAGAAAAAGGAGATTATTACACACCCATATCTTAATGAAAAGGTGGAATGGGGAATGGTTCCATTTGTACAGGCAATGCTGTTGGCAAGATATTTAAGGGGAGATTTGGATGAGTACCCTGTATTTTTATGGAAATGAGGTGATGGCGTGCTTGTATTGATTACATATGATGTGAATACTGAAACTGCTGAAGGAAAAACCAGGTTGAGAAAAGTAGCTAAACAATGTGTAAATTATGGGCGAAGAGTTCAGAATTCTGTGTTTGAATGTATACTAGATAATGCTCAATGTGTGATGCTAAAGGCCATATTAACGGATCTTATTGATAAAGATGTGGATAGTCTCAGATTCTATTATTTAGGAAATCGTTATCAGACGAAGATAGAACATGTTGGTGTTGACCGTGGGATTCCTGCTGATCAGACATTGATATTATAAAATGTGGTGCGAAAGATAAGTAAACATGAATGTACCGGTTGTCTCGCACCTGAAATTACTTGTAAATTTGTACAATAAAATGAATAATAGGTTTTTGGTTTTACTTGTTATTTATCTTATTATATATTTATTGTCGGTATTGTATAAAAATAAACAAATTTTTTGTGCAATATTGCTGTCGCTCCTCTCGTGGGAGCGTGGATTGAAATTTGATTTTGTGGACGCACAACCAACCGCCTTTGATGTCGCTCCTCTCGTGGGAGCGTGGATTGAAATTACACTAGGACCGATGAAAACGGAATATCGTACGTCGCTCCTCTCGTGGGAGCGTGGATTGAAATGCATTACTCATTGGTATGAAAATAATGGAATTGGTCGCTCCTCTCGTGGGAGCGTGGATTGAAATTAAAATGTCGCCAATATTGTATTCTGTGTAATGATGTCGCTCCTCTCGTGGGAGCGTGGATTGAAATATTACGCCTATGTGGCATTCAAGTGGTCAGAAGTCGTCGCTCCTCTCGTGGGAGCGTGGATTGAAATAGCTAACAAAGGCACCATTGATTGGGACAATGTGGTCGCTCCTCTCGTGGGAGCGTGGATTGAAATAAAAGAATAGAGGTCTTAAGCAGGACGGCTATGTCGCTCCTCTCGTGGGAGCGTGGATTGAAATTTATACACCTATAAATCACAACCTCGGTTTACCGTCGCTCCTCTCGTGGGAGCGTGGATTGAAATTACTTATTTTGTCAATATACGGATTATTGGATATGTCGCTCCTCTCGTGGGAGCGTGGATTGAAATAAAGCTTGGCTCTAATTCACAATAGCGTTTTAAAGTCCCTCCTCTCGTGGGAGCGTGGATTGAAATATTTTGTGATGCAGAACATAATTGCAGAGAAACTATGTCGCTCCTCTCGTGGGAGCGTGGATTGAAATTTTTTATCATCAAAAATCTGCAACGCTCTCACCTCGTCGCTCCTCTCGTGGGAGCGTGGATTGAAATTCCATTGCTGCCGCTTGTGCATCTGTCGGCTTTGCGTCGCTCCTCTCGTGGGAGCGTGGATTGAAATTATAAAGGCTCTGATTTCCTGTAAGTGGTTTTTTGTCGCTCCTCTCGTGGGAGCGTGGATTGAAATTCATAGTCACAAGGGACCGCGAACTGTATCTCAGTCGCTCCTCTCGTGGGAGCGTGGATTGAAATAGTGGTTGTCAGCAGGCTTTTTAATATGCCGTATTGTCGCTCCTCTCGTGGGAGCGTGGATTGAAATAGAGGCATTGGACAGTGGACAAAAAAAACAGCTGTCGCTCCTCTCGTGGGAGCGTGGATTGAAATGCCCATCACAGGCTCACCATTTTGGTACCGTGTATGTCGCTCCTCTCGTGGGAGCGTGGATTGAAATTTCATCAGGTACTGTGTCAGCTCGATCGCGGATGCCGTCGCTCCTCTCGTGGGAGCGTGGATTGAAATTTAGAAACATAACCGCAATAAACTTGATGTGAATGTCGCTCCTCTCGTGGGAGCGTGGATTGAAATTACAAAGAGGTGCCGCAATACGAACTCTCATACACCGTCGCTCCTCTCGTGGGAGCGTGGATTGAAATATAGCCACCATGCCGGTCTCGTCTGATGTCATAGTCGCTCCTCTCGTGGGAGCGTGGATTGAAATAATGTACGACTTAAACTCATCTGGAATATAATTGTCGCTCCTCTCGTGGGAGCGTGGATTGAAATTACTTCCTGCACCTCTTGATAGCCATCACCCATTGTCGCTCCTCTCGTGGGAGCGTGTATTGAAATTCTTTAGCTGTTCCCACTGTTCCGGCGTTATGTGTCGCTCCTCTCGTGGGAGCGTGTATTGAAATCAGTGTCACCTCAAAGGTGTAGTCCCCGGTGAAGTCGCTCCTCTCGTGGGAGCGTGGATTGAAATATGGCATAAAAGCCGTCACAAAGTCCGTTGGAAATGGTCGCTCCTCTCGTGGGAGCGTGGATTGAAATTGAAGAACCTGAATACGAACGATTGTGTAATATGGTCGCTCCTCTCGTGGGAACGTGGATTGAAATTCTGCAAGGTTAGTGGCTGTGCCTGTACCTGCCGTCGTTCCTCTCGTGGGAGTGTGAATTGAAATATCAGCATATGAATCTATACACAATCATAATATGCTGCGTTATTGTAGAATTAGTAGTTAAGTCTATTTTTATAGCAATAACGTTGCTTATCAATAATACAATAGATAAATATTGTTGCAAACCAGTAAATAGCAGGTATAATATAGAGTAACATATTAACAGGGAGGCATATTCATTGGGCATTTACGTTAATCCGACAGGAAGATCGTTTGAGATTGCGATAAATTCAGAGATTTTTGTTGACAAAAGCGGTCTGATTAAAGAAACGAATAAGTGTATAAATACATTACAAAGGTATATGTGTGTAAGCCGTCCAAGGCGATTCGGAAAGTCAATGGCCATGGATATGCTTTCAGCATATTATGGTCGAAAGACTGATGCAGAAAATTTATTTAAAGGCCTTAAAATAAGTCATGATGAGTCGTATGACAGACATATTAACAAGTATGATGTACTCAAAATTAATATGCAGGACTTTTTGAGTGTTACACACAGTGTTGATGATATGCTTAAAATGTTGTGCGAATACATTACGGATGATTTTTCAATAGAGTGTAAGGATATTATTTTTCGGGACAAGTCAAATATTGTGAGAGTAATGCAGGATGTTTTTATGTCTACAGGCAGGCCGTTTGTGATTCTTATTGATGAATGGGATTGTCTGTTTAGAGAATTTACGCAGGATAAAGAAGCGCAGAAGAAATACCTTGATTTTTTGAGAGGCTGGCTTAAGGATAAAGACTATATAGCGCTTGCATACATGACAGGTATACTGCCGATTAAAAAATATGGTTCACATTCTGCTCTTAATATGTTCACGGAATATTCCATGACAGATATGGGAGCTTTGGCAGAGTACTTTGGCTTTACAGATGATGAGGTCAGAGAATTGTGTGACAGATATGATATGGACTTTGAAGAGGCAAGGGCATGGTACAATGGATATAAGCTCGTGTCCCATAGCAAATATGGAGTAAAGAAATATGCGATGTACAGTCCGAAGTCTGTAGTAGAAGCCATGCTAAAGCATAAATTTGGTACTTATTGGAATCAGACTGAAACTTACGAGGCTCTCAAGGTTTATATTCAAATGAATATGGATGGTCTAAAAGATGCCGTGATTAAAATGCTTGCCGGTGAAAGTGAGAAAATAAATACAGGCACATTTGAAAATGACATGACATCATTTGCCACAAAGGATGATGTGCTTACACTTTTAGTACATCTTGGCTACCTGACATATGATAGTGAGACGGAAGAGGTTTCAATTCCAAATCGAGAGGTGTCAAAGGAATATCTTAATGCAATTAGTACAATGGATTGGGATGAAGTATCAAAATCAATAAAAGCATCACAAAAATTGCTTGAGAGTTTGTGGAATATGAATGGTGCTGCGGTTGCTGACGGAATTGATAAGGCACATAATGAGATATCTATTTTACGGTATAATGATGAGAATTCTTTAAGCTGTACAATTAATTTGGCATTTTATTCGGCCAGGGAGTATTACTCAATAGTTCGTGAATTACCAACAGGAAAAGGCTTTGCTGATGTATGCTTTATTCCAAGAGTGAGTCATTTGGATAAGCCGGCAGTTGTTATTGAATTGAAATATGATAAGAATGTTGATGGCGCCATTTCACAGATAAAGTCGAGACAGTATGTGGAAGCCTTGAAGGATTATAAGGGTAATTTGCTTCTTGTTGGAATAAATTACGATAAAAAGACAAAAGAACATCAATGTGTGATTGAAAAATGGAAGCTGTAAAGGTGAAATTAGCAGGGAGTATAGCAACAATTAATGCTATACTCCCTGCTATTATATTTTTGGTTGCAAGAATTTAGTTTATGCTATAAAATATTTATAACTGTATGCAGATATTTAATAATCACAATATCTGTCTGTATAATAAAATACGCATAAAGAGGACGAAAGAATGATCAACAAATTAGTAGACAAAATCAAGAAAACAAACGCACCTATCGTAGTAGGTCTCGACCCGATGCTTTCATATGTGCCTGAGCATATCACAAAGAAGGCATTTGATGAGCTTGGAGAGACACCGGCCGGTGCAGCGGAGGCTATCTGGCAGTACAACAAGGCTATTGTGGATGCCACATATGACCTGATTCCGGCTGTAAAGCCACAGATTGCCATGTATGAGCAGTTTGGAGTGGAGGGCCTTAAGGCATTCCAGAAGACAGTGGATTACTGTCACGAGAAGGATCTCGTGGTTATCGGAGATGTAAAGCGTGGAGATATCGGCTCAACATCGGCTGCATACGCCACAGGACATCTCGGAAAGGTACAGATCGGCAGCAAGAGCTATTCTACCTTTGATGAGGATTTTGCCACTGTCAATCCATACCTTGGAACAGACGGTATCAAGCCATTCGTAGATGTATGCAAGGAGGAGAAGAAGGGTATCTTCATTCTTGTAAAGACATCTAATCCATCAAGTGGAGAGTTTCAGGACCGTATGATTGACGGACGCCCATTATATGAGTGGGTAGGCGAGAAGGTTGCAGAGTGGGGAGCTGACTGCATGGGTGATTCATACAGCTATGTAGGTGCGGTTGTCGGTGCAACATACCCTGAGCAGGGTAAGATTCTTCGTAAGGTAATGCCAAAGAGCTTCATCCTCGTACCGGGCTACGGCGCACAGGGAGGCAAGGGGGCAGACCTTGTTCATTTCTTCAATGAGGACGGACTTGGTGCAATTGTCAATTCATCACGTGGAATCATCTGCGCATACAAGCAGGATAAGTACAAGGATATGGGCATCACAGCAGAGAATTTTGCAGATGCATCACGCAAGGCTGTTGAGGATATGATTGAGGATATCTCAGGAGCACTTGCAAATCGTTAATAAGTTATTCAGAAATTCAGAAAGCTTAAATATATTAACAAATGAAACCAGGGAGATAAAATGGCAGAGAAATTTGAGGAGATTGCAGTTGTAGTTGACCAGAGCTCACTCGGCAATGGCATCTACGACATCACACTTAAGACAGACAAAATTGCAAAGGCAGCAAAGGCGGGACAGTTTGTATCGGTTTACTCAAACGACAAGAGTAAGCTGCTTCCGCGTCCGATAAGCCTTTGCGGCATAAACAGAGATGATGACACCATTCGTCTTGTGTACCGTGTGACAGGTGAAGGCACGGGAACAGAGGAATTTTCAAAGCTTGTCAGGGGCGATAAGGTAAGGATTTTAGGACCTCTTGGAAACGGCTTTACAGTGCAGCCGGGAAAGAAGGCATTTCTTATCGGCGGAGGAATCGGAGTGCCGCCTATGCTGCAGCTTGCCAAGGATATAAATGCAGGCATTG
>UMGR01043397.1_pt1 | contig 10122 bp, 9 predicted proteins | sample 1965321 | NCBI WGS metagenome assembly UMGR01 (sample SAMEA4836077, study PRJEB28245) | human gut metagenome | biome: gut microbiome; material: fecal sample | place: Denmark | collected 2008 | reverse complement strand
ACATAATGGACGAAACGTTCGGTCCTGATGGATGGCAGGTGGAGCATACTGCTATTCCAAAAGGAAACGGTCACATGACCATGTTATGTAAAGTGTCTGTATATGATGAAAACAGAAAAACATGGATATCAAGGGATGATGCCGGGGAGCCTGTTGGCAGCCATTCTGATAAAAGTCAGGCTACGGATGCGCTGAAAAGGGCATGCGCTCTGTTTGGAGTGGCTAAAGAATTAAAAACCATGCCAGAGGAAATTATCGTGCCCGCTTTTCGACCCAAAACAGACGAAAATAACAATGCGGTAAAAAGGAACGGGTTTCAGGAGACAGAGACACTGATCAACATTACAAAAAATGATGATGGATCCCTAAGCTGCATGGATCGATTCAGTATTGTCCAGTATCTGTTGGATGACACTGGGAATATCTGTGCATTGTGTATCAAAGACGATACCACCGGCAAACGTATATTTACACGCGACTACCGGAACAACAGTATCCCGAAGCCATCTGCTATTGCTCCACTTTCTGCTGCAGAACTTGCAAGGTTTTCCATGTTAAAAGCCGATATGGGCGCTTTTGCACGAAAAGGGAACACGATAGGAGAGCTTCAGCCGGATGAGCTGCGCTGGCTGTTTGGACGGACAAAATCCACAGACATTAAACGCGGTTGTCTGGAAATTGCGGAGGCAATTCCTGAATACAAAGAGGAATTTGTTACGGCCGGATTTAATCCAGATGAGTTATTAAAAGAATTTCGTGAGGACCGGTAGCATTTTGCTGCCGTCCTGATAAAAAAATTGGGAGGAAAATAAATGGCAGCAAAGATTACAGAAAAGGAACGGCATATTTTCATTGAAAATATGTTTGCTAAATTGGAAAACGTAACTGTTGAATCCATCGTCAGTTCACGGATTCCTTTAAAACATAATGGGCGCCATCTGTTAGGACTATGCCCTTTTCACAATGACACCCATTTAGGATCTTTTTTAGTGACACCTGACAGAGGGATCTGGAAATGCTTTGCCTGTGGTGATGGATATGCAGGAAACGGCATAAAATTCATCAGCTTATATGATGGAATCGATTATCTGCAGGCAGCTTTCAAGGTGGCTTTAGAGAAGGGAATAATTACATATGATGAATATTCCCTATATTCTCAAAGACAAAACTACTCTGAGTCGTATATAAAAAAGATTGCTGAAAAATACGACAAAGAGAAAAAAAGCAGCGCAAAACCTCTGAAAATGGCAGACATTGCCATTCGTCATAATGTATATCACGTTATAAAGGATGCCTGCCAGCTTTCAGATCAACACATGTCACAGTTGAAAGAGGAAAGGAAATTATCGGACGAAAGAATAAATGCCGATTATTTCACCTTCCCGTGTTTAAGCTGGGAAAAAAATAATGTCATAAAAAAAATCCGTGAAGAATATCCAGAGTATACGGATGAAGTATTAATGACTGTTCCCGGATTCTATTATGACAGGACTAAAAAGAAAATTGCATTCTATGCCGTAAAAGGCATCGGAATGCTTATACATGATGTTTACGGCCGTGTAGCAGCCATTCAGATTCGTAGAGATACGATAAAAGAAGGGCAGCAACGATATATTTGGTTCTCCTCTTCTTTTGCCCCATACGAACCGGATAAATATATTGGTGGAACAGGATGTGGTTCTCCGCGAGATATCTTATATCCCGCAAACACAGATCGCTCTATCCTGTGTATAACGGAAGGTCGTTTCAAGTCTGAGGTTATACGCGACTTTGGAAATGTCACAATATCCTTGCAAGGTGTCGGCTCTCAAAAGGGACTCGATTCTGACATAACAGAAATTATGAAAGAACTTCCTATAAAATCCGTGTTCTTAATGTTTGACGCAGATTCGTTTGGAAATACTGCCGTATTTTTGCAGTTGGAAAAACTGATCTGCATGTTGCAGGAAAAATTTCCATCTCTGAAAATCAGAGTTGTATGTTGGCGCAAAGAATACGGAAAAGGTATTGATGATCTGTATCATAATGGAAAAATTAAAACTGTGAAATATATAGAATCTGATCTGTATGTCAAAACTTACAGGTCCGTGCTTTCTAAAATCCTCAAGTCTTATGAAACGGAAAGTTTATCTGACTTAAAAAAACTATCTTTAGAAGAAAAAAAGTCGTTTGAGGATAACCTGCAGCAAGCAGAGGAAAGTATATTTCTGCAATAATTTTTATTGAAATATCTTTTCCACTATGATATAATCATTGCATAGAAAAAATTAAAAAAAGAAGTCAAAAAAAAGCCATACGGATATTCTGTATGGCTTTTATTTTAATCAAAGACCGGTTTTCGGTCTTTTTTTATGCCTTTTACGGCTTTATTCATATATAACAGCAAACTTTTAATCTAATCAACACGAAATTCGTGATCAGATACAAATACAAAAGAAAAGAGGAAAAATTTATGGAACAATCATTAGTATGGTATCCAGTGCAGTCTAATGAAGAACGCGCTTATATCGTAAAAAACAAATGGCAGCTTAAAAAATTTAACAGGATATTCGGATGTGAAGCTTTCATCTATCCGGCATTATATGTGAACTTCTTTGGAGAATTCACACCTGTGGATATCAAAAGTATATCCAGTTATGAAAAACTGGGTTACAAAATTATTAAATTATAGATAAGAAAGGAGTTGGTTATTTATGGCATTGCCAACAAAAACAGACCTGTCTACATTAGTACTTCCTGGTGTAAAACCGGTCGAATATTTTAAGATAGCAAATGTATTTCAGGATGAGTTTGATGCTCTTCCTTCTGAATTTCAGGTTCATTATGATTATGATCCTGAAACTCGGACATATACTCTGGATGAGTTGGAATGGCTCAAATGGAGAAAACACGGACCATATCATCGGCATCCGGAAGATTCGAGATACATTGAATACACTCTTGGTGGCAGCGACATCGCAGTTCTGTTTGACGGTTCAGAGCTGTCTGAACAGCTGTTTTTATATGACGGGCAACACGGCAGCAACTTTAAGTCTGCCATTGAACTGTTTTATGAAAAAACAGGAAAAAAGTTTGAAATGAAAGAGAAAAAGAAAATTGGTTCAGATGTCCTGTGGGTAGGACATAACGAAGAACCCTCAATCCGCAATTTATTCAAGCGAAATTATTGCAAGGATCATCCGCTCGATATAGTGAAAGTCATCAATGACTGTCATATGTATCAATGTGGAATGAGGGATCACACTGGGAAACTGCTCTATCCTTTCGTTTTATGCGATTTGGATGGACTTGTTGAAATCAACGGAGTGACCGGTATCCTTGAATGTAAGACGTGCAACAAAGGCAGCGAAGACTACAAGCTTTGGAAAAAACATATCGTGCCTTTGAAATATTACCTGCAGGTATGTTGGTACATGCTCTGCATGAACCTCCCATATGGTTATATTGTCGCTAAATGGGGATTACTTCCATCGGAATGCGTCTATATTTATATAGAGCGTAATTTTGATGTTGAAAACCTCATTATCAAAATGGCACAGGATTTCCTGGAAGCGGTAAAAACAAAACAGCCACCTGATCTGAATAACCAAAATATGGACCGACTCTTTGTTTACTGGCGCAAAAAAATGGGCAATCCAAAGCCGGATGCGCCGGTTAAAATGCTTGGACGCGAGTACAAAGATACCGCGCTTACTCTTTCGATGATTGGAACATCTATTAAAGATTTTCAACAGAAAGAATCTGACTTAAAAAAACAGCGCCGGGACATTCTTACCAAACAGATTTTCCCAGTAATGGGACAATCCTCAGAGGCATTAGTAGATTTTTCACCATCCTCTAATATGAGAATAAAACTGCATAATGGCAGTAAAAAAATGGTTGATTCGGATAGTTTAAAAGCTTATGATCCAGAATTATACAATCAATATGTGAAAGAGGTTTTTGATGAAAAACTATTTATCGAAGAAATGACGGACACCGATATCGGTGACGAGTTTATCGCGGACAACAATGTCCTAACTGACTCAAAATTAGAGTATTGTGATGTTCGTCTGGAACCTAAAAATAAAAAATAAATAAGGAGTGGCGAATATGCAGTTTGCCGAAAAGATAGTTGATCGAGCCTTAAGGAAGACTGGATCTACCTGGATAACACAGGAAGATCTGGAAAAGGAAATGGCCCGATCAAACACAGGAACTATGAATGATATCATTTATGGTGTCAAAGATAAGTTTCTTGTTTCGTTTAAGATGGGAAACGGCATGACCGCATATTCAACAAAACATTTTCATAATGCAGAGAATACGATTGCAGAAAATGTTATGCGGCTGCAATTTGTCATCCCATCAGCAAAATATGATGAGGCGGTTATTGACCAGCTCATTGATGAATTTGAAGAACAGAAAAATAACGGCCGAAAGCTGCATTACCACCAGCGTGATGCCGTCAAAATGGTCTGCAATAACAATTTTTCTGTTCTGACCGGCGGTCCCGGTACTGGAAAAACAACCGTTTTATCTGCAATCACTTATTGCCTGCGGGCATTAGATCAGCGGATTAAGATTGTTTTTACGGCACCTACTGGAAAGGCTGCCAGACGTATTACCGAAAGCACAGGAGAACACTCTTCTACTGTGCATAAAAAACTTGGTATCGGATATAATTCGGATCTTTCATCTGTTTTTTATGAAGACATTATGTTTATAGATGAAAGTTCCATGAATGATACTGAGTTATCTTCTATTCTAATGCGATCAATTCCTGATGGACGAAAAGTCGTCTTTGTCGGAGATGTTGATCAGCTTCCAAGCGTTGGACCGGGAGCTGTTCTGCGTGATCTGATTGCATCTAACACTGTTCCTGTCACAATGTTGACACATACATTCAGGCAGGATAACAGTTCAAAACTATTTGCGAATATCTGCAATATTCGCAAAGGTATTCCAGAATTTCTGGATGGAGAAGATTTTCATTCCATCCTTTTGCCGCCTGGCAAAGGTCAGGAAAAATCTGCCACTCAGAAGATCCTAGCCGCTTATCAAAAGGCAATTCAAAAATATGGTGCAGAACATGTCGTTGTTCTTATTCCATATCGCAAAAATGGATTATGCAGCAATGCGTTAAACAATCAGTTACAACGCATTGCCAATTCACGTTCCTGTGGTTACCGCTATCATAATCAGGCTGAAAACAACACACTCTTTTTTAAACAGGGTGATTTTGTGATGCAGCTTGTAAATCGTGAAGAATGTGCCAACGGTGATGTCGGTCAAGTGGTTGAATGTTCTGCTACAGGCTTAAAAGTCAAATATGTAGATGCAACTGTAACGTATGCACCTGCAGATTTAGACCAGTTGGCACTGGCATATTCAATGACAATACATAAATCTCAGGGGTCAGAATATCCTTGTGTAATCATGTGTTTTTTGGAAGATCATGAAGCCATGTTACAGCGGAATTTGATTTATACAGGCATTACTAGGGCAAAAAAAGAATGCATTGTTATATATCAGCAAAAAGCTTTGGAAAAGGCCTGTAAAACGATTGCGGATGCCAACCGTTTTACTCTTTTAAAAGAAAAATTACAGGATTTAAGAGCGCAATATCGAATGATATATGGAATTTAAACTTAGGTGACGCTTCAGTAAGTTATATTGAGTAGTTCACTAACAAACTATTTGGTTCTGCCCTTTTGGGAGGCAGATGAAAGGAGAAAATATGAGTGAAAACGAAAAAAAAAGTAAAAGAAGAATATATGCAGAGGAAGGGCTATTGAACGCTGCATTTACATTAAATGGCTGGTTTGTAAAGTTAAAACCAGCATATGCCATAGACAAGATGGTCTTTTGCTTTGTAAAGAAAAACACAAAAGCAGCACAATCTTTCAATGTCTATATGGATCTTGATGATTTTGATATCTGGATGACAGATGTTGAAAGTTTCAGAATGAAAAAAATTATTGACGAAGAAGGAAAAGCAAAAAAAACACTCCCGGAAACATATAAAATTGTAACCGGAGAAAAAGGAGCCTTTACTGTTGGAATCTGTAAAAGTTCTAATGGTGACGGATATGTCATCAATGGCCATGGCAAGAAAAAAGAAAAAGGAAGCTATGTTGGAGATTTCATGAATGCATTTGTCCCGGTGTCATACGATTGGCTCCGTATTACAGCCAAGTATTATAAAATGACCGTGAAAAAACATTTTGACGAGCTCTCTGATCTCATCTTGTTGGAATCTTCAAGACAGCATGATCCTGCAGAAGGTATAACAGCAGATCCTGCTTCATCTTATACGGCCACTGCAAATGATGAAAAGGGGAAAAATATATCATCTTCTCATAACACAAATGATAATTGCAGTTCATCTTCAAATAACCAGAAAAATAACTCAAAACCTGCAGCATCAAACAAAAAACTTCCAGAAATGGAAGTTGATACGACAACAAAAATTTGTTTTGATGGAAAACTCTATAAATTTAAAGCTCTCAATTCAGATGGCAAAGAGTTAAACTTTGTGGTAACAAATGATACTGTTCAAAAGCTTGGTGAAAGTTTCGCAGAGTTTAGACGTGCATGCGAAGAAGCCGTTAATAACGGTAATCATATACACGTCAAAATACAGTATAAAAATGGAACATATACGGATTCAACGTCCAACAAAGAGTTTGCCGTATTCTATATGCTCGGCATTGTAACTCAATAATAAGAGAAGCGGCAGGATTTTCCTAGCCGCTTCTCTTTCATTTTTTCTGTTAATTTGCTATAATATTATCAAAGGAGTTCTCACATGGAAAACAATACTATATTCGATGATGTATTTCGGACAATGTTAGAGAAAATGCCAAAACTTGTCATTCCGGTCATAAATGAGGTCTTTCACAAATCTTACTCAAAATCGGAAAAGATTGAACAGTATCGGAATGAACATCACACAAAATCAGGCGAAATTATTACGGATTCCTATCTGGGAATTGGAGATAAACTATATCATCTCGAATGCGAAAGCCAGCCAAAGGGAAATATGGTCATACGCATGATTGAATATGATTTTGCAGCCGCGCTAGAGGACATTACTTTAACAGAGGGGATGTATGAAATGAATTTTCCACATTCCTGCGTGCTGTATCTAAGACATAACCGAAATACGCCAGAGCAGTTAAAAGTAAAACTTAATATGCCAGATGGTCAGAACATTATTTATTCTGTTCCAACAATCAAATTGCAGGAATACACGAAAGATGAAATCTTTCGTAAAGACCTTCTCTTCTTTCTGCCTTTTTATATTATGCGGTACGAAAAAGATCTCGATACGATTGTAAAAAATCCTGAAAAGTCAGCAGATATGATCGCAGAATTCGAATCTATTATTGCTGATCTAAAAAAGGAGCTTTCTTCCGACGAAGAGGCAGAATTATATACGCGCTTAGAAGAACTTATGGAACGAATTACAGATTATATTTTAGATTCCCAAAAAGATCTAAAGGAAAGGATTGGTGCTATTATGGGTGGAAAAGTTTTAGAACTTGAAACAGATAAAATTTTAGAAAAAGGTAGAAAACAGGGATTAGAGCAGGGATTAGAGCAAGGATTAGAGCAAGGATTAGAACGGGGATTAGAACAGGCAACCGCCAAAATCATATCCCAGATGCTCAAAGAAAATGTTTCTTGGGATAAAATCATTCTGTATACTGGATGTACCAGAGAGGATATCGAAAAATTGACCGAAAAATTATAATTTTTGAAACTCCACGGTTAAAACCGTGAAAAGAATAGCCCAGGATTTTCCAAAATCCTGGGCTATTTTCATAAATAAAATCCTTTCGTTTGTCGTAGGAGGAAACCCACTTCCTTTGAGAGGTGGGTAGTTGATATGAAACGTATATCCTAGCTGAAGAATAATTTCTTCACATCTTCCACTGGCATATCCTGTCCGGTATAAAGCTTAAATGCAGCAACTCCCTGCCATAACAGCATTCCTTTTCCTCCGACACAGGTACATCCTGCTTCTCTTGCCTCGCGAAGAAGTTTCGTCTCTTCCGGATTGTATACCGCATCTGCAACAACAAGTCCTGGACGAAATGCAGACAGATCTTTTACAACACTCTGATCATCCATCGGCTTCATTCCAACGATCGTAGCATTTGCAAAGATATCACTTGACTGGATCTCTTCTGTCATCTTTGCGGTATCTGCGATGTCATATACATTGACCACGCACTCCGGCACTGCCTTTTTAATCTTCTCTGCTGTCTGCAGCGTTCTCTCAAAAAATGCATCCTTGATATTGAAAATAGAAATTTCTCTCGCACCATCTAAGGCACACTGTACCTGGATCGCCGTCGCAGCACCGCCGCCTCCGGCTACTGTGATCTTTTTGCCTTTGATCTCAATGCCGTGATCTCTTAAGTTATGTACGAATCCCTCGCCGTCTGTAATGTGACCGGTCAGTTTTCCGTTATCATTGACGATCGTATTGACAGCACCGATGATTTGTGCAGCCGGTGAAAGCTCATCCATGTATTTTGCAGCTTCCACTTTGTCCGGCATGGTAACATTGCAGCCACGCATGTTGAAAGTCTTCATTGCAGCGATTGCATCTTTTACCTTGTCCTCTTTTATATCAAAAGCCACATAAGCATAATCTAATCCCAGCTTCTCAAAGCTGTAATTGTACATCGCCGGTGATCCTGAATGACCGACCGGTGAACCGATCAATGCTAAAAGTCCTGTGTGGCCTGAAATACGCTTTTCCATGATTTAATCCTCCTGTTTTGTATCTGATACCTTTGCTACCTTATTTTAGTAACATGATATCCTCTTTTTCTGAGAATGGCAAGTGCTTTTTTTATTTAAAGCATTAAAGCGTTTTCAATATATGGAACTATATAAATTTTTTTATCATCTAACGAAAAGATTTTATATTCTACTCCAGCTTCCAATTTTTCAAAGAGGATATGTCTTTCCCTTGTTCTAATATAAACAGGTTTACCATCTGTTGTTTCAACTGGAACAAAAACTGCCAGCTTAGAGTGCCTTTTCTCTACGCTCATCTCCTGAAACTGGAGTAGTTCACGATAACATCCGATTGTTATTTTTCTCTTTTCTGCAGCAGAAACATGTGATTGCTTCCATATTTTTCCGAGAAGTAAATACTCGTGAATAACCAAACTTAAGTTTCTCAGCAATAGACAACATGTCATAAGACATAAACATATTATCAATATAATAATATGAATCATCCATACATTTTTTTCGGTTTCAGATTCTGTCAGTGTCAAAGAATACAAAATTATCGTCATAACTATGGTAATTAGTGTACTTGCTTTAAAAAACCTCTCAAATAATTTGTTTGGTCCTTCGAATTTTTTTGTGTATCTCTTTCTTATATGGTCCCGTAATATCATTAAATCCTGCTCTGATGGCAAATCGTTACAATTCCGAACAATTTCGTTTATTCCCATACTTTCCCTTCCATTTTTTCCTTCCTACTTGACACCCAACATAGCTAAAGCTAGGGGTTTTACGACACATTTGGATAAAAAAACATTGCATAAAAGCCTTCCATGCATAATACTTGACGCTCCCCGAATCTAAAGATTCGGGGATTCTTGCTTCTACGACCTCGTAACCTACTATCTCCACAAGCGTATACGTTTGGGTTCGCCCAACCCTACAATGTTATTATTTATTTTACGAAGCAATCTGGAACTCGTCAGAATTGCTAGATGTTATTTTTAGCTCGACAATTCTTTTGCCCTCGGCAAGTATATTGTCAGCTGCATTTTCATCTCTATCATGGTAAGTACCGCAATTAGGACAAGTCCAGTGCCTAACAGACAAATCTTTTGTAATAGGATTTTTAATATCTGATGCTATATTTGATGATGCAAATAACTTTCTTCTGTACTTACAGACGAAAATCAGATGGTATTGTAAGAGATATTTATTATGACTTCCAGACTTGTATGTATTTGACATAGTAACTTACTCCTTTCAAGTTGAACTTAAAAAGAGTAATTCTATATTAGAACTTTCAAAACGAATTTCGCAAAATTTACCCGACTTAGGTCGGATAGAAGCTGGCTGGCATCCCTCGAACCTAAAGGTTCGGGGTTTTGC
>UMGR01023427.1_pt1 | contig 10160 bp, 6 predicted proteins | sample 1965321 | NCBI WGS metagenome assembly UMGR01 (sample SAMEA4836077, study PRJEB28245) | human gut metagenome | biome: gut microbiome; material: fecal sample | place: Denmark | collected 2008 | reverse complement strand
GCATATCTTCCAAATTTACGCTCCAGTTTATTTAACCAGTTCATATTGCTGCTCCTTTTTTCAAATACTCTTTGGACTGTCTTCTTTTTCAAACAATCTAGCTAAAGTATATCTATGCAGGAAACCTTTGTCAATCGGCGCTAAATTTCTTCATAAAAAGTTTAGATTTTTCAGATTATTTTGTCATTGTTTTTTGTTTTTTCCTGTCGTATAATGTACATTGCTTGGTTTTTGAGCACATATATATAATAGGAAGAAATAGTGAACATAGACTATTGATAGATCTGATTTACAAGAGATAATTTGGAGGAAAGATATGAGTAACAATACACTTCATAAACTTGGTATTGATATTGGTTCCACGACAGTCAAAGTAGCTGTGCTGGATGAGAATGACAACCTGTTATTCTCCGATTACGAGAGACATTTCGCCAATATCCGTGAAACTCTCTCCCTGCTGGTGGAAAAAGCTTATAAACAGCTTGGGGATATGCAGATTGCCCCGATGATCACCGGTTCCGGTGGTCTTACCCTTGCAAAACATTTAGACGTGCCGTTTGTCCAGGAGGTCATCTCCGTATCCACTGCTTTACAGCACTATGCACCACAGACCGATGTTGCCATCGAGCTTGGCGGTGAGGATGCAAAGATCATTTATTTCGAGGGCGGCAATGTGGAACAGCGTATGAACGGTATCTGTGCCGGTGGTACAGGTTCTTTTATCGACCAGATGGCATCCCTCATCCAGACAGATGCGACCGGGCTGAACGAATACGCAAAGAATTATAAGGCAATTTATCCGATCGCCGCCAGATGCGGTGTATTTGCCAAAACAGATATCCAGCCTCTGATCAATGAGGGGGCTACCAGGGAAGACTTATCCGCTTCTATTTTCCAGGCAGTTGTCAACCAGACGATCAGCGGTCTTGCCTGCGGAAAACCAATCCGTGGACACGTTGCTTTCTTAGGCGGTCCTCTGCACTTTTTATCCGAGTTAAAGGCTGCGTTCATCCGTACCTTAAACTTAGATGAGGAGCACGCGATCACCCCTGAGAATTCCCATCTTTTTGCAGCGATCGGTTCTGCACTGAACTATAAAGAGGACAAAGTAACTACTTTGGCAGAATTACATACAAAACTTCAGTCCGATATCCATATGGAATTCGAAGTTGCAAGACTTGATCCTTTATTCAAAGATCAGGCAGAATACGATGCTTTCCGCACACGCCACGACGGACATCATGTAAAGTCCGCAGATCTGGCTTCTTACGAAGGAAACTGCTACCTCGGTATCGATGCAGGTTCCACCACAACGAAAGTTGCCCTGATCGGTGAGGATGGTTCTCTGCTGTACTCCTTCTACAGCAATAACAACGGAAGCCCGCTCTCTACTGCGATCCGTGCGATCAAGGATATTTATTCCAAACTGCCGGAAAAGGCACACATTGTACACTCCTGCTCCACCGGATATGGTGAGGCGTTACAGAAGGCTGCTCTGAAATTAGATGACGGCGAAGTAGAAACTGTCGCACATTTTTATGCCGCAGCATTCTTTGATCCGGAAGTTGACTGTATCCTCGACATTGGTGGTCAGGATATGAAATGCATTAAGATCAAAAACCAGACCGTTGACAGTGTCCAGTTAAATGAAGCCTGTTCTTCCGGTTGTGGTTCTTTCATTGAGACATTCGCAAAATCACTAAATTTCTCTGTACAGGACTTTGCCAGAGAAGCCCTTTTTGCGAAAAACCCGATCGATCTTGGAACCCGCTGTACAGTATTCATGAACTCGAAAGTAAAACAGGCGCAGAAAGAGGGCGCATCCGTCGCTGATATTTCTGCCGGTCTTGCCTACTCAGTCATCAAGAATGCTCTATATAAGGTAATCAAGCTTTCCGATGCAAAAGATCTTGGTCAGAACATTGTGGTACAGGGTGGAACGTTCTACAACGATGCCGTTTTACGAAGTTTTGAAAAAATTGCCGGTGTCCAGTGTATCCGTCCGGATATTGCCGGTATCATGGGAGCTTTCGGCGCTGCCCTGATCGCAAGGGAACGCCATGAGGAAGGTTATCAGACCTCCATGCTCTCCATCGACGAGATCAATGCACTGACTTTTGACACGAAGCTTGCAAGATGTCAGGGATGTACGAACCACTGTCTCTTAACCATCAACCGCTTCTCCGGCAACCGTCAGTATATTACCGGCAACCGCTGTGAGCGTGGTCTTGGAAAAGAGAAGAACAAAGACAACATTCCAAACCTTTTTGAATATAAGAACAAACGTATTTTTGACTATGAACCATTAAGTGCAGAGGAAGCAGCCCGCGGTACCGTCGGCATCCCACGTGTATTAAATATGTATGAGAACTACCCATTCTGGGCAGTTTTCTTCAAAAAACTAGGTTTCTCCGTGGTACTCTCTCCGTCCTCCACACGTAAGATTTACGAGCTTGGTATCGATTCGATCCCATCCGAATCCGAATGTTACCCTGCAAAACTTGCGCACGGACATGTGACCTGGCTGATCCATCAGAATGTGGATTTCATTTTCTACCCGTGTATCCCATACGAGAGAAATGAGTTCCCGGATTCTAACAACCACTACAACTGCCCGATCGTTACTTCTTACGCAGAGAATATTAAAAACAATGTGGATGAGATCACTTCCGGTCAGGTGAAGTTCTTAAATCCATTTATGGCATTCACAAATGAGGACACCTTATCCTCCCAGCTCATCAAGGTATTTGGTTCTTCTGAATTCGGCATTTCCGAAGCGGAGATCCGTGATGCAGTTTCCGAAGGCTGGAAGGAATTAGCTGTTATCCGCATGGAAATGCAGAAAAAAGGTGAAGAAGTATTAAAATATATGGAAGAGACCGGAAGACGCGGTATCGTTCTCGCCGGACGTCCATACCACGTTGACCCGGAGATCAACCACGGTATTCCGGAGCTTATCACTTCTTATGGAATCGCCGTTTTAACAGAAGACTCTGTCTCCCATCTGCATCAGCCGGAGCGTCCGTTGATCGTTATGGATCAGTGGATGTACCACTCCCGCCTGTATGCGGCTGCAAACTTTGTAAAGACAAGAGATGACTTAGACCTGATCCAGTTGAACTCCTTCGGATGTGGTCTTGACGCCGTTACCACCGATCAGGTCAACGATATTCTGACCAGATCAGGCAAAATCTACACCTGTCTGAAGATCGATGAGGTCAACAACTTAGGTGCTGCCAGAATCCGTATCCGTTCACTGATCGCAGCGATCCGCGTCCGCGAGAAAAAGCAGACCAAAAGAACAATCGTGCCTGCAAGTTATGAGCGTGTGGTATTTACGAAGGAGATGCGTGAAAACTACACGATTCTCTGCCCGCAGATGTCACCGATCCATTTTGAATTATTAGAGCCGGCTTTCAATGCTGCCGGATACAATCTGGTCGTACCGGATGTTCCTGCAAGGGAATGTGTCGATGTCGGATTAAAATTCGTCAATAACGATGCCTGTTATCCGTCCCTGATCGTTGTCGGCCAGTTGATGGCTGCCGTAAAATCCGGCAAATACGATATGAATAAGACTGCGATTTTAATCTCCCAGACCGGTGGCGGATGCCGTGCAAGTAACTACATCGGATTCATCCGCCGTGCTCTGGAAAAGGCTGGCTACCCGAATGTTCCGGTTATCTCCATCAACTTGAGCGGTTTAGAGAGCAACCCGGGATTCACTTTCACTCCAAAGCTTATCCAGCACGGACTTTACGCTCTGGAATTTGGTGATATTTTCCTTCGCTGTTTATACGCCACAAGACCTTATGAAGCAGTTCCCGGTTCTGCCAACGAACTCCATGAAAAATGGAAAGAGAAGATCATTGCATTTATTACACAAGATAAGATTTTATCCCATAAAAAATACAAGCAGATGTGCCGTGAGATCATCCGTGACTTTGACAATCTCCCGCGTCTTGATATTAAAAAGCCGCGTGTCGGCATAGTCGGTGAGATTTTGGTGAAATTCCATCCGGCTGCCAACAACTATCTTGCAGACCTGTTAGAATCCGAAGGTGCGGAAGCTGTTGTTCCTGACCTTACCGACTTCCTGCTCTACTGCTTCTACAACACAGGCTTTAAGGCAGACAACCTCGGTTTCAGCCAGAAATCCAAACGTATCGGACGCCTTGGCATCAGGTTCTTTGAGTGGCTGCGCTCTGCTGCGGTTGATGAATTTAAGAAGAGTAAACATTTTACTCCACCTGCACACATTGAGGATCTTGCAAAATATGCAAGGGATATCGTATCCGAAGGTAACCAGACCGGTGAGGGATGGTTCTTAACCGGTGAGATGTTAGAGCTGATCCATACCGGCACTCCGAACATTGTCTGCACGCAGCCATTTGCCTGCCTGCCGAACCATGTTGTAGGAAAAGGTGTTATCAAGGAATTACGGCACCGCTATCCGGATTCCAACATTGTTGCGATCGACTACGATCCGGGTGCAAGTGAAGTAAACCAGTTGAACCGTATTAAACTCATGCTCTCAACTGCAAATAAGAACCTGAAAAAAGATACTTTGAATTAATACGAAAAAAATCGAAATTTAATTTGTTTTATGCTATAATCATAAATAGCTTTATTAGTTATTGGTTACGTGTATATTGTGAACAGACATGCGTGCGTATGTCAATCGGGGAAAATGAATGAAAAACGATAAAACTGACAATCATGAACAGATTTTCTGGGAAGAGATCGACCGGCTTTTTCCAGATATGATAAAAGCGATCGCCTCTCTTTCCAAAAATCATATCTTTCCATCACAAACCTTCGGACCGGAATCACCTGGTGGTCCGAACGGGCGATGGATTATTTTGGCATGAAAGAAAATTATACGATCCGCAGCATGGAAAAGGCAAACCGGAAGATCCATCCTGATGATGTTGCCACTTTCAAACGTGGTTTTAAAGAACGGGTTGACGGTAAAAATCTGGATACCGCATGGGAATACCGGATTCAGGATGGCGATTCCTACAACCGTTTCAACGCCATGGCGCGTGTACTTTATGATGAACAAAAGCAGCCTTTTATCATCATTATCCGCTATGATAATTATGGAATTTCTGATGAAGTGGACTCTGTCACAGGTCTCTATACGGAACCGGCACTGAACCGCTGTATCACCCAATTACTTGATAACACACGTCCTGCCGCACTCTTAAAGATCGGGCTGGATCAGTTCAGCCATATCAATGTCATGTATGGGGCAGCTTTTGCAGATAAGATTCTGAACAAAGTGGCACAAAGCCTTTTACACATGGTACGCAATATCGGTTATGCCTACCGCCTGTCCGGTGCGAAATTTGTGCTTGTTTTCGACAAAGTATCCAAAACAGAGCTCCATAGCATTTTCGCTTTCATCGAGGATACACTGGCAAACACCATTGCAGTGAACGGAAAACGGATTCCGATCAAGATCTCTGCAGGGGCCATTTTCTTAGAACCCTATATGAAAGAAACGAATGCTGTCCGCAGCCGTCTGACCTATGCGCAGAATCATTCACGCTATGAACATCATGGCGATCTCGTCATTTTTAACGATGAGATCTGTGGCAACAACGAAAAACAGTTTGAGCTGATCGGTCTGATCCACCAGTGTGCGACCAGCCATTTTGAGGGATTCCGCCTGTTCTACCAGCCGATAGCAGACACAAAGACCGGAAAGATCCGTGGCATGGAAGCACTGATACGATGGGAATTAGAACCCTACGGTCTCATCTCTCCAGGAATATTTATGGAGTGGCTAGAGGAAGATCCATGTATCTTTGACCTCGGCAACTGGATCTTACGCACCGCATTAAAGGATATTGGCAGGATTCGTGATAAGATCCCACACTTTTTCGTAAACGTCAACATCTCTGCCGCTCAATTGTCGCGAAAAGAATTTCGTGACTCTGTCATGACGATTTTAAAAGAAACCGGAGCCAGACCGGAGGAATTGTGTCTGGAACTGACTGAGCGCTGCCGGGATCTCGATGTGACTTTTCTGAAAAATGAAGTCAATTTCTTTCACTCAAAGGGGATTAAAATTGCACTGGATGATTTTGGAACCGGTAACAGCTCCCTAAGTCTTGCTTTGGAATTACCTGTTGATGAGCTGAAAGTCGATATGAGTTTTATCAAAGATATTGAACAAAAGCCACAGAATCAGGCTATGGTACAGTCGATCGTTGATTACGCAAACCGTACCAATACCGAAACCTGTATCGAGGGAATTGAAAATCAGGAGGTAAGCGACTACATTCATCAATTTGGTGCGACCTGGTATCAGGGTTATTTTTATTCCAAACCTGTTCCGATCGACCAGTTTGAAACATTGCTGGATGTGCCTCACTGAAAAATCTCTTTTTTGCATATGATCCATGAGATCACTGCTGAAACAAATTCCGTGATCCAGAACGCGTGCCATACACCAGCCGCCTGAAAAAGGCGGCTTAAAATAAATGCCAGCGGCAAAATCACCACGATATAACGCAGTAATGAAATGACTAACGATTCCTTCCCTTTTCCAAGCCCCTCCAAAGCGCCGGATACCGTGACGGAAACCGATGACACGATAAATCCTATACTGATGAGCCTGAGTGCCTCCCTGCCTAGCCGGATTGTCTCAGGATTTCCTGTAAACAGACCGATCAGCGCCTGTGGCACTGCCATACAGAGAATCGTACCGATCACCATCACTATTACGATCAGGAACAATGCTGACCGAAAAATCTCTTTCACTCTCTTTGACTCTCCTGCTCCATAATTGTATCCAATCAATGGACGCATCCCCTGTACCACACCATTTCCAGTCAGATACAAAAATGTCTGTAATTTGAAATAAGCACCCAATACAAGAACATAACTTGCAGAATAAACAGCCAGTATCGCATTTAATGCAGACACCTGGACTGAAGGCAGCGCAAGGCTTAACGTTGCAGGGATTCCGATAGAATACACTTTTTTGCAAAGCTGCTTCTCCGGCTTCATATTTCTGACCTTCACTTTGGCAGGAATCGGTTTCCAGTAATATGCGGTCAGATACCCTGCCAGTGACACGATCTGTCCGATTCCGGTTGCAAGTGCCGCTCCCCGGATTCCCATTGCAGGAAAAATCCCAATTCCAAAAATCAGCAGTGGATCAAGCACAATATTGGTCACACAGCCAAGCAGCATACAAAACATAGATGTTTTCATGCGTCCAACTGCCTGAAATATTTTTTCAAAACAAAGCGCTGCCGCATTTGGCACTGCAAATAAAAATACAATATCCGAGTACTGTACCCCCATTCCGATAATTCCGACCTGTTTTGTAAACATCCCTAAAAAGGCTGGCATAACTGCAATACAGATGGCAGCCAGCACCAGACCATGCAGCATATTCAATAACATGCCAAGCGATGCTGTTTTATCTGCCAGCTGCTGTTTCTGTGCCCCAAGATAATAAGCCATCGTAGCATTTATTCCGATAGCAAAACCAATGACCACTGCATTGACCAGATTCTGTAACGGAAATACTAACGATAACGCTGTCATCGCATCCTCACTGATCTGCGCCACAAAGTAGCTGTCTATGATATTATATAATGCATTCACTAACATGGAAAATGTCATCGGCAGCGCCATGGAGATCACCAGCGGCATTACCGGTTTTTCTTTCATAAATTCCTGATTCATCTTCTCTTTTCCCCTCTGTTTTCTTTCTGTCATTTAATCTTACTCACATACGCTGAAATATCTGTTTTAGCGCAAAAAAATACCACACGACTGTTCACATTCAGTCGTGTGGCGAAAAATAGAGCCTTTTGCTCCAGAAAAGTCCACTCCAATATTGGTTTTGGATTCTATATGCTATTTGTCCTTCTGATCCGCTTTCTGGATCAATAAGAGGATATCAGAAAGTTCCTCTTCTGTCAACTGTGTATATGCGGCAAGTTCCTGTAAAGTTGCTTCCCTGCCATTCTCCTCTGCAAGATACTTCTTTGCCTCATTGACTAATGCCAGCTTGCCGACCATAGCTTTCTCATCCTCATCCTCGCCTTCTTCCGCAAGAATGGATGACTTCATGGCTTCCTCCACTGCGCTCTGCAATTCTGCCTCAACATCTGTCTTTTCCCCGCATCCGCAAAGTTCAGTCAGTTTCAGGAAAAGTGCCATATTCCCTTCCTGAATGACATCCTCGAAGCCCTCTGAAGTCACCGCAAGCTTTTTGGCGATTTCTAATACTTTGACCATCCAGCTGTTCGTGATCGTATGGATGACCGACTCATCACCAGCCAGCAGCTTCTGATACATTTCCTCCTGCTTTTTTTCAGAATAAACCGGAAGCTCGTTGATCTCTTCAAGATACATCTGAAACATCTTAGATTCTGGTAAAATATCCGTTTTCCCGTTTTTTTCCTCTTTTTCGCCTGAATCATTCTGTGCCAGCGCAGATGCATCTGACGTCTCCTGCCAGTCTGCTGTGTCCTGCTCTCCGCCTTCTGCCTCATCAGGTTCTTCTTCCGCTTCCTCTTCCTCATGCGGTGTCAGAAGGAACTCTAAAACCATGTTTTCCTGCTGCTCGTTTAACTCCATCTCTTTGAAATAGCCTAAGATTTCTTCTTTTGATAACGGTGTCGCAGAAGTGCGGATAATCTCTGCCACCTCATGGATTGTCTCTGTAAATACACTCTGATCTAACATTGTCTCTCCTGTTTTCTTCTCTTTAAACCTTGTGTTTTGCCTCTTTCTCATCAATATCAACTAAAATGATGTCCGGTCCGATTTTGACGATCTTACACCACGGAATAAACAGTTCAAACTCCCTGCAAAAACAGCCGAACCATTTTCCCGGCCCCGGAACGATCAACGCCCGTATCGTTCCATCACATTCGTCAATATCAAGATCATGGACATTTCCAAGGCATTTGCAGTCACAGACGTTTATCACTTCTTTTTCTGTCAAGTCACAAAAGCGCATACCATTCTCCGAAACATTCCCTCGAAAAATGATATGCGTTTTTTTATCTCTTATACATTAAAGCGGAATAAAATAACGTCTCCGTCTTTGACCACGTACTCTTTTCCTTCCATGCCGACAATTCCTTTTTCACGGGCTGCTGCAAGACTTCCATTATCTAAAAGATCCTGGTAATTTACAACCTCAGCCTTGATAAATCCACGCTCAAAGTCTGTGTGGATCTTACCTGCTGCCTGTGGTGCTTTTGTGCCTTTCTTAATCGTCCATGCACGGCACTCATCCTCTCCTGCAGTAAGGAAACTGATAAGACCAAGCAGACTGTAGCTTGCTGCTACCAGTTTATCAAGACCGCTGGAGGTCACGCCAAGGTCATCTAAATATTCCTTTTTCTCATCTTCATCGAGTTCTGCAAGTTCCTGTTCGATCTGTGCACAGATTACAAATACTTCTGCGCCCTCTTCCTTTGCCATCTCTCTTACTTTTGCAACATGTGGGTTGGATGCCCCGTCATCCGCAAGGTCATCCTCTGCAACATTTGCTGCGTAAATGGTCGGTTTTGCAGTCAGAAGGTTATAACCCCTGAACCAGATCTGCGCGTCTTCATCATCCGGTACTTCAAAAGATCTTGCCATCTTACCTGCTTCCAGATGTGCCTTGATTGCCTCTACAAGTTCCAGTTCTTTTGCAAGTGTCTTGTCCATTCTTGCCTGTTTGGAAATCTTTGCAATTCTTCTGTCAAGAATCTCAATATCAGAAAAAATCAGTTCCAGATTGATCGTCTCAATATCTCTTGCAGGATCGATAGATCCGTCCACATGGATAATATTGGTATCCTCAAAACAGCGTACCACATGTACGATAGCATCTACCTCACGGATATTTGCAAGGAACTGGTTTCCAAGTCCCTCGCCCTTGCTGGCTCCCTTTACAAGTCCTGCAATATCTACAAATTCGATGGTAGCCGGTGTTACCTTCTTCGTATGATAAAGCTCACCGAGTTTTACGATTCTCTCATCCGGTACGGAAACGATTCCGACGTTCGGATCAATCGTTGCGAATGGATAATTTGCGGATAAAGCACCTGCTTTGGTCAGGGAATTAAATAATGTGGACTTTCCAACGTTTGGAAGTCCGACGATTCCTAGTTTCATTTTTATCTTTACCTGTC
>UMGR01027032.1_pt1 | contig 10183 bp, 7 predicted proteins | sample 1965321 | NCBI WGS metagenome assembly UMGR01 (sample SAMEA4836077, study PRJEB28245) | human gut metagenome | biome: gut microbiome; material: fecal sample | place: Denmark | collected 2008 | reverse complement strand
TGTTGACGACTTTGACCTTACACAGATAGCACCGCAAAATATGGGTGATAAAGACCTTGGCTTTATGCTTTACGGCATGAAGTTTGAGGACGGAGGCAAGCCTGTCAATAATGATTGGAACGACCCTAAGTTTTCTGACAAGGCAGACGCAGTTTTCTACCGTCCGCATATGATAGACGGTGTTATCGACGTTGCAAAATACAGGGAGGAGATTAAATGCTGATAAAAGCCTTGTGCGATTACAGTGCTTTGCAGGAGAATAAAACTCCTGCAGGCTATTGTAAGCAAGCCATACACTTTGAAATTCTTCTTACCCCCGAGGGCAAGATAGCCGCAATAAACGATTTGAGAGTACCCCGAATTATCCCTCTGAAAAATAAAAAGACAAAAACAGTCTATGATCCAGTAATGGAACAGCTTCCCGTAAGAACGCAGAAACCGGGCATAGACAAAAATACGATCGAACACAGACCACTCTACATATTCGGTCTGAACTATGATAAAGGAACTTTGACCCCTACAGACGCTACCAACAAAGCGGCAAAATCACACAAATGCTTTTGCGAATGGAATGAGAAGTTCTTTGAGAATATCGACTCACCTATCTGCAAAGCCTATCTTAATTTTATCCGTACATGGGAACCTGAGCAGGAAACCCAAAACCCACACCTTCTTGCCCTAGGCAAGGAGTATTCAAGCTCCTACTATGAGTTTGGACTTGACGGCTCTCCTGAAACTAAGCTTCACAATGACAGTAAATTCAAAGCCGCCTATGAGGATTATCTCGCCCAGCTTAACGCCGACAGCGACAGTGACGATACCGAACTATCCACCTGTTCCATTCTTGGTGAGAAGCTCCCGCAAGCCCGTATCCATGATAAAATAAAGGGTATCAAAGGTGGAATGTCCTCAGGCTGTGTCCTCGTTGGCATGAAAGAATCTGCCTTTGAATCTTATGGCAAGAAGCAGTCATACAACAGCAATGTTTCTGAGAAAGCCATGAAAATGTATACCTCTGCGTTTAATTCTCTGCTTGCTGACAGGAGCCATTATAAGACTTTTGACGATATGACAATAGTCTATTTCGCAATGAAGAAGAACGATGTAGAAGAATGCAATATGTTTGCCGGTATGTTCAGCGGATTTGAGGACGAATTAAATAAAACCGTTGTGAACGAAGCCGACCGAAACTTAAACACTGTCATGACCCAGCTTAAACAGGGCAGGACAGCCGATATGCCTTATGACCCTAACGTAGAATTTTACGTTGCAGGCTTCACACCCAACAGCTCCAGAATATCCCAGAAGTTCATCTTCCACGATAAGTTCGGCAGGATATTTGACAATGTACTCAAACATCAGCAGGATATCACGTTTACTGAGGGTCAGCATCAAGTAAGCATTGAACGAATCAAGCGTGAGCTTATCTCACCAAAATCGTCCAAAGAAAAAGTTCCGTCACCTCTCACCGCCGCACTTTTTGAAGCAATACTCAAAGGCACAAGATACCCTGACGAACTGCTTTCCACAGTAATAACAAGGGTCAAGACCGACAGCGACGAGGAGAACAACCATTTTATAAAACTCAATGATACAAGGGCAGGCTTGATAAAAGGCTGCATAAACCGTAAGCAAAATAAGGAGGAGATCAAAATGTCATTAGACCTTGAAAACAAAAATCAGGCTTATCTCTGCGGAAGACTTTTCGCAGTGCTTGAAAAGATCCAGCAGGACGCTTCAGGCGGAGGACTTAACAGAACAATTAAGGACTCATACTTTGCTTCTGCGTGCTCAAAGCCGTCAACAGTTTTTCCAAAGCTGTATAAGCTTTCACAAAACCATATCAAGAAGCTTTCAAGCCCAATATTCTATAACAAACTCTGCGGAGAGATACTTGACGGACTTGACGGCAAATTCCCGTCTACACTCTCCCTAGACGATCAGGGCAGATTTATTGTAGGCTATGCACAGCAGTACAGAGATCTTTATACAAAAAAGTCAAAAGATAAGCCGGAAGAAAATTCTGAAGTTAAATCAGAAGAATAAAGAAAGGACGAAATATTATGGAAAACGCAATCAAGAACAGATATGAATTTGTAATGCTTTTTGACGTTGAGAACGGCAACCCAAACGGCGACCCTGACGCAGGCAATATGCCTAGAACAGACCCAGAAACAAGCCTCGGTATCGTTACAGACGTGTGCCTTAAAAGAAAGATAAGAAACTTTGTGGAGCTTACCAAAGAGGGCGAAGCAGGCTACAATATCCTTATCAAGGCAGACAAAGCCCTCAATACAAAGTTCACCGAAGCTTATAATACCCTTGGTCTTGCCACAAAGCAGAAAGGCAAGAATCCTGATGACGTTAAGCAGGTTCGTGACTATATCTGTCAGAACTACTTTGACGTAAGAACTTTCGGTGCAGTAATGAGTACAGGCGATGACCCGTGCGGCATTGTAAGAGGTCCTGTACAGCTCAACTTTGCAAGAAGTATCGACCCTGTTTTTGCTCAGGATATCACAATCACAAGACAGGCAAGAACAACAGAAGACAGACAGCAGAGCGGTGAGACCGAAATGGGCAAAAAGAGCATAATCCCATATGCTCTCTATCGTGGCGAGGGCTATGTTTCCGCAATGCTCGCTCAGAAGATAACAGGCTTTAGCGAGGACGACCTTGAGCTTCTTTGGACATCTATCATCAATATGTTCGAGCATGACAGAAGCGCCGCAAGAGGAAAGCTTTGTATGCGTAAGCTTATCGTGTTCAAGCATGACTCCGCCCTGGGCAATGCCCCTGCACATATCCTCTTTGACAAGGTGTCAGTTAAGCTCAAAGACGGCGTGACAACTCCAAGACATTACTCAGACTATGATATCTCCATAGATAAGGATATGCCTGAGGGCGTTACCCTTATTGAAAAGCTCTGATGAGCGAAGATGTAACTATCAATATCCGTGACATACAGCATTATATGTATTGTCCACGCAGGTTTGCTCTTTTAGAAGTTAATGACGACTGGGCTGAAAACGCCTTTGTCGTCAAAGCAAACCTCCTCCATGAGAACGTCCACAGCGGCGAGCGCAACTTTGAAAATAAGCGTAAGATCGTCCGAAGTGACGTGTCAGTGTATAACGATGACCCTAAGTACAATATTTTCGGAGTTGTAGATTGTATCGAGTTCGTCCGTGACAAAAGCGGTGACTATATAGATACTCTGGACGGCACATTCCGTGTGGAAATTGTGGAGTATAAACCCACCAGGCCCAAAGCAGGGGAGTTCAATCAGACCGACGCTATACAAGTCTATGCGCAGAAGCTTTGCGTGGATAACGTATTTCATTGCAATAGTCGATGTTTTCTGTACTATGCAGATGTGCGCAGACGATCAGAATTGCCCTTTGATACTCAGGGCGCAGAGTATGATAAAATGCTTTGCGACTATCTTGGAAAAATGCGTGAGATACTTGCAGCGGATATTATTCCAAAGCGTGTAAAAGGTCAGAAATGTTCAGGCTGTTCACTGTCGGATATGTGCTTTCCAAAAGTGAAGAAATATAGCGTGAAAAATACGATTTTCTCCATGAACGGAGGTGAAAACAATGCGTAAACTGCTCAATTCACTTTATATTCTCGAAGAAACTGCCTACCTCACACTTGACGGCGAAAACATAGTGTGCAGGGCAGAGGACAGCGAGAAGTTCCGTGTGCCTTTTACTAATATCGAGGATATCTATATTTTCAGCTATTCGGGCTGTTCACCTGCGCTTATGGGCAAGTGTGCAGAATATGGTATAGCCGTTAATTTTATTTCTCCTCAAGGTAAATTTCTCGCAAGAGTTCAGGGCAAAACAAAGGGCAACGTCTATCTGCGAAAAGAGCAGTTTGAGCTTTTTTCTATTCCTCAGCTTGACCTTATCAGGAATACTGTCGCCGCAAAGCTTTCAAATACACGTTATCTTATCAGACGTTCGCTCCACGATAACCCAGATATAAACAGTGACGGAGAGCTTACAGATTGTATAAAATATCTTGAAAACGGCATAAAGACCGTCTATGAAACTGCCGATAAAGATATCATCATGGGTATAGAGGGAAGCTGTGCAAAGGCATATTTTGATATATTTGACCGACTGATACTCCACCAAAAAGAAGATTTTTACCTTGCCAACCGCACCAAACGCCCACCCCTCGACAGAGTAAACGCCATGCTCTCGTTTCTGTATACTATCGCAATTTCATCATATACATCAGCCCTTGAAAGCGTAGGACTTGATAGCTGCCTCGGCTTTTACCACGCCCTGCGTTCAGGCAGAAGCAGCCTGTCCTGCGACCTTGTAGAGGAATTTCGTTGCGTGGTGGAGCGACTTGTGCTTACCATGATAAACTTGAAAATGATAAAGCCCGAGGACTTTGAAACTCAGGTCAGCGGCGCAGTATACCTCTCCAAAGAGGGCAAGAAAAAAGTCCTCACCGCATGGCAGGAGCGTAAGCGCATAAGCATAGTCCACCCATATCTGGGCGAAAAGATACAGCAAGGGCTACTCCCATATGTGCAAAGCTCGCTTCTCGCAAAATATATCCGTGGCGAGCTAGATGAGTACCCGAACTATTTGCTGAAATAGAGGTGATATAAATGATGACCTTAGTAAGCTATGATGTATCAACAACAGATAATAAGGGTAAAACAAGGCTGAGAAAAGTGTCGAAAGAGTGTCAAAATTATGGACAGCGAGTGCAGAACAGCGTGTTTGAAATAGACGTAGACTATGGCACTTTTCTGAAAGTGAAAGATAAACTTCTGAAAATAATAGACCCAAAGCATGATAGTCTGCGGATATATTACTTAGGCAACAATTGGAAGCATAGAGTAGAACACTACGGCACCAAAGAGACCTATGACCCTGAAGGCGTCCTAATATTTTGACCAGCGTACCCCAAGTGATCCACAAATCCCTAGTAAGTTCGCATGAAAATGCCATGCTATTTGTGAACGCACAGTGAACAAAATCAAACCGATACCCATTAAATAAAAAAATAAGTCCGCATCACGTTGAGCAAGCACCAGATATACACAACATCAAGTGTCACGCTCCACGTGAGCGTGTGAGTTGAAATTCAAGGGTATTCAACAATGAATTTATTTCATTATGTCACGCTCCACGTGAGCGTGTGAGTTGAAATGAAATTATTTACAGTTTTTACATCGGCTGAAATGGTCACGCTCCACGTGAGCGTGTGAGTTGAAATAAAAAATGGTAAAGTCTAATGTGGAGTACGATAATGTCACGCTCCACGTGAGCGTGTGAGTTGAAATTCAGGAGTAAAAGTTGTGTAACCGCCGTCATTGAGTCACGCTCCACGTGAGCGTGTGAGTTGAAATGCACTTGCTTCTTGGTAATTCGTACCAGTTGCAGTCACGCTCCACGTGAGCGTGTGAGTTGAAATTAAAGAATAGTTGTAACGTTGCAACTATTCAAGCGTCACGCTCCACGTGAGCGTGTGAGTTGAAATGACAGAGATAAGAAGCCATGTGATATTGGCTATGTCACGCTCCACGTGAGCGTGTGAGTTGAAATGGTCATAATTGGTAAAAAATAATGCACCGTAAATGGTCACGCTCCACGTGAGCGTGTGAGTTGAAATGATTTTGCCAATTGCATATCTTAGAAAATCTTTGTCACGCTCCACGTGAGCGTGTGAGTTGAAATGGTCATAATTGGTAAAAAATAATGCACCGTAAATGGTCACGCTCCACGTGAGCGTGTGAGTTGAAATTGCTAAATTTGCCGAAAACGTGTAATATGTTCCCGTCACGCTCCACGTGAGCGTGTGAGTTGAAATGTTACCGCTAGCAGTTGTAACATCGATTTTTGAGTCACGCTCCACGTGAGCGTGTGAGTTGAAATTCTTAGCGTATTGTCAATCCCCTTAAAACATGAAGCGTCACGCTCCACGTGAGCGTGTGAGTTGAAATATTCATCTTTATCCTCCCTTATCGGCTGTACGCGTCACGCTCCACGTGAGCGTGTGAGTTGAAATTGCCGTTTTTCAATGCACTGGATATTGTTACCAGTCACGCTCCACGTGAGCGTGTGAGTTGAAATACCAGACACCATTGATGAACAAGTAATGAACTTTGTCACGCTCCACGTGAGCGTGTGAGTTGAAATACAAAATGATGTTAAAATTGGCGAAGACTTGTAAAAGTCACGCTCCACGTGAGCGTGTGAGTTGAAATGGATTACTGCATGGGCTAGGCACGAACTTTTTAGTCACGCTCCACGTGAGCGTGTGAGTTGAAATTTTTGCACCGCTACCGAAATTTGTACCACACATGTCACGCTCCACGTGAGCGTGTGAGTTGAAATGAATAAACCCCCTCAAAATCCCAAACACCTAAAGGTCACGCTCCACGTGAGCGTGTGAGTTGAAATTGCCGTCAAAAACAATATCGTCATTTACTGGATTGTCACGCTCCACGTGAGCGTGTGAGTTGAAATTTTCACCTGCAATTCTTATCGTATCATCTTTGCGTCACGCTCCACGTGAGCGTGTGAGTTGAAATTTTAATCTTGTTGGACTGCCTGTCCTCACCGTCGTCACGCTCCACGTGAGCGTGTGAGTTGAAATGGCGAATGTAACGGCGACATTGGTGCGGTGTTTGGTCACGCTCCACGTGAGCGTGTGAGTTGAAATTTTTCTGATGTTCTTTCCGTTCTTGTCCGTCATGTCACGCTCCACGTGAGCGTGTGAGTTGAAATGGTGTAGAGATCGTGTACAGCAACGGTAAGTATAAAGTCACGCTCCACGTGAGCGTGTGAGTTGAAATTGGTGCAAGCTTGTCCATTGGTACGCTGTGACCTGTCACGCTCCACGTGAGCGTGTGAGTTGAAATTTAAAAAAGTGTGCTACAATAAAAGGGCAAAATGTCACGCTCCACGTGAGCGTGTGAGTTGAAATATGCTCAGATGAGAAAGTTTGAACAGCCTGACGAGTCACGCTCCACGTGAGCGTGTGAGTTGAAATTTCAAACTAAGCAGAAAATGCCGTATGAGTTCAGTCACGCTCCACGTGAGCGTGTGAGTTGAAATGAAAAGCACCTTGCTGTCAACTGTTCCGAAGAACGTCACGCTCCACGTGAGCGTGTGAGTTGAAATTCAGACGTTTTCGCTCAGATAGGCGGTGAGGGGCGTCACGCTCCACGTGAGCGTGTGAGTTGAAATTGGCAAAGCAGCTCAAAGAAATGAAAACACGCAAGGTCACGCTCCACGTGAGCGTGTGAGTTGAAATAGACGGCACAGTAAGAGAACACGCAAAACATGAGGTCACGCTCCACGTGAGCGTGTGAGTTGAAATTTTGAAAAGCACGGCAAGCAGAACGTCATGACGTCACGCTCCACGTGAGCGTGTGAGTTGAAATTCAAATTCTTCATCGGGTCAGACAACGTGATAACGCGTCACGCTCCACGTGAGCGTGTGAGTTGAAATGTCTTTGGGTTGAAATACGCCGTACTTGGTTTCCAGGTCACGCTCCACGTGAGCGTGTGAGTTGAAATCCTTTTCAAACGTGTCAACATAGCGTGGAATGTGTCACGCTCCACGTGAGCGTGTGAGTTGAAATCCATTTCATATTCCAAGATATAGAAAAGATATCGTCACGCTCCACGTGAGCGTGTGAGTTGAAATTTGAAATGAAAGACACAGAGGAACAGGAAGAGGAGTCACGCTCCACGTGAGCGTGTGAGTTGAAATTTTGTGTGTGACGTGTGCGGTGGAATTTATGAGTCACGCTCCACGTGAGCGTGTGAGTTGAAATAGGAAAATCTGATCGCAATCCTTTAAAGCCTTGTGTCACGCTCCACGTGAGCGTGTGAGTTGAAATTGAAAAATTCAGCTACACAGGCAGAGCCAATTGTGTCACGCTCCACGTGAGCGTGTGAGTTGAAATATGTTTTTTACCCGTTATACATTCATGTACTAACGTCACGCTCCACGTGAGCGTGTGAGTTGAAATTTGCATTTGATATTGAAACGTCCTCATTTTACGGTCACGCTCCACGTGAGCGTGTGAGTTGAAATGAAGTTGTTTACAATTTTCACATCATCTGAAATGGTCACGCTCCACGTGAGCGTGTGAGTTGAAATTGCACCTAACGTCTTGAAGTTTGAATAAACTCCCTGTCACGCTCCACGTGAGCGTGTGAGTTGAAATTTCTAAAATTTTGAAAATCCCCATACATACATGGTCACGCTCCACGTGAGCGTGTGAGTTGAAATCGTAAAGTAGTCACGGATACTGAAAACAGCGTCCGTCACGCTCCACGTGAGCGTGTGAGTTGAAATAAATTAAAATTTGCAGATGACATCGAGAATGTAAAGGTCACGCTCCACGTGAGCGTGTGAGTTGAAATACATATACAGTTGGAAAGAGGATAAGTCTGAGCCGGTCACGCTCCACGTGAGCGTGTGAGTTGAAATGGTATCAAGCCCGACTGTATCGAGGACGCTGTTGGTCACGCTCCACGTGAGCGTGTGAGTTGAAATAGAACAGTTTGTCACAAAGGCGACGTGTTTATGGGTCACGCTCCACGTGAGCGTGTGAGTTGAAATGGTCACGGAATATATTTTTATCCTTGCTATGAAGTCACGCTCCACGTGAGCGTGTGAGTTGAAATACTGTTATCGGCGGTAAGAACAGGCAGGGCAAGGGTCACGCTCCACGTGAGCGTGTGAGTTGAAATGACGCTATGGCTGACATGGCGGTCATGGAACTAAGTCACGCTCCACGTGAGCGTGTGAGTTGAAATTTAATGTAGCTTTGAAAAATTCAGTTACTCAGGCGTCACGCTCCACGTGAGCGTGTGAGTTGAAATTATAAATACTATTTTTGGCAACGTATCACAAAATGTCACGCTCCACGTGAGCGTGTGAGTTGAAATAGATTATTCCCTTTTAATGTAGCTTTGAAAAATGTCACGCTCCACGTGAGCGTGTGAGTTGAAATTAAGGGAAATACATTTGAACCCGAATTTTGCCCGTCACGCTCCACGTGAGCGTGTGAGTTGAAATAACAAAGAAATTGATATTACATATCTGATACATTGTCACGCTCCACGTGAGCGTGTGAGTTGAAATGACAGTAAAACCATTGCCGTTTGTTGCTTCGATGGTCACGCTCCACGTGAGCGTGTGAGTTGAAATACCCACCGTGCACATATCTTAGCAACGCAGGGGGTCACGCTCCACGTGAGCGTGTGAGTTGAAATTTGTGGCGCAAGAATGGACGGTGAAAGCAATGGAGTCACGCTCCACGTGAGCGTGTGAGTTGAAATCTTCCTCAGTGATGATGGTCTTCTGGTGTGTGCCGTCACGCTCCACGTGAGCGTGTGAGTTGAAATTCTGGTCTTATGGGAGCGGTTAGTCCTCTGCACGTCACGCTCCACGTGAGCGTGTGAGTTGAAATGCACAAGAAAAAAAGGCTGGCAAACCAGGAATAAGTCACGCTCCATGTGAGCGTGTGAGTTGAAATAAAATGCTTGAATACATAGACCCTGCAAGCTGTGTCACGCTCCACGTGAGCGTGTGAGTTGAAATACGATAATGTAAAAAAGAGAGAGGTATCATGCAATGATTAAATTATTTTTGAAAGAATACTTAGATGAAATGTCAACTGTATGTAGGGATAATCAGAATAATGTAAGTATCGCTGTAAATCCCGATTCTGAAAGGCAGGGACATCCTTATTTCAAATTTTATAATAACGTTTATTATGGAGATGCTGCTAAGGTGGTTAGAATTTTATTTAATTCAGCAGATTATGTTGAAAATAAAAATGCAGAAGACCAAAAGCTTTGGAAACTTTCGCATAAAGAAAAAAAGTTGCTTAAAGAACTTTTGAGTAGTCCTTCTGCAGAATATTCAGATATGACTATTTGGGAAGCTTGTAAATTTGAGTGGAACTTTGAATATTTAGAGCAATCTATTAACTTAGATAAATATGTAAATGGTGAATATGATAAGGATAAAACATTCACAGAAAATCCTGGCTATGTACACTACAGTTTGGAAATGCCTGATTATTTAGAATTAAACTTTTGCTAAATATGTAACTTTAACGTACGCTCCACGTGAGCGTGTGAGTCAATTTTCGTTTCATCGCAGGACTTAGGGTGTACGTTAT
>UMGR01044777.1_pt1 | contig 10373 bp, 10 predicted proteins | sample 1965321 | NCBI WGS metagenome assembly UMGR01 (sample SAMEA4836077, study PRJEB28245) | human gut metagenome | biome: gut microbiome; material: fecal sample | place: Denmark | collected 2008 | reverse complement strand
CGGCACACTTATTGATTTTATATCTGCTTTGCTATTTCATGGGAATCAGCGGATATTCAGCGGTTTAGCTCTTGATAGAAAATGAAATACAAGGTTGACATAATGCAAAAGGGGCAGGAATCGTGAATATATATGACACAAATGAATCAGTCGAATTGTACGACAACCGCGGAATTGAAATGGCAAGAAAATGTATACGGAGAGCAAAGAGAGAGTGTGCGCTCAGATATCTGATTTTGCTGTTATTATTTGCTCTTGGTATGGTGGATAAAATACTGTTTCCACAGATAGAAATAAAGCTTTCAAGCTACATTCTTCTTTATGTTATATGCATGTTTTCTATGATGGGGTTTCGCATTTTCCATAATGGAATTGTCGCAAAGCGGATGAAGGATTTTACGCTGCAGGAAAAGCACGATTATAATCTGGTCATCTATCGAGAAAATCATAATAAAAAATTTTTCTTAAAGAGTATAACCACCACCCTTATATTGTGTTTTATCTGTGAAGTATCTGATACGTTCGCCATTTAATTTTGCTTTCATCCAGATGCTCCTTTTAGGTAATAAGAGAATTTAGGCGTTTGCGAAACGCCAAACACCGCATAAATACGGCATTTTTTGTTGTTAAAATAAAATATCTCCTCAAGATTTATGGTAAAATAGAGTTGCAAGAAACTATCAACCAATCCACCTAAAGGAGATATACCTACATGATAACACATAAGCAGCTCTCTTTGGCAGAAGTTTTTGAAGATTGCCAAAATAAATTCGACAACGACAAATACCAGTTCCTTTCACTTCTTGATGAAACCATTAACCTTGATGAAATTGTTCCTGTTTCTTTTGTTTCTCATTTTCACGCCCAAACCGGAAGACCTCGCAAGCACCAGCTTTATCCAATGCTCAAAGCACTTCTGCTCCAGCGTATATTCTCAATCCCGACTGATACGCTCCTGATCGTTTTCTTGAAATACTCTCAGGAATTACGTGATTTCTGTGGCTTTGATGTTGTACCGGATGCCTCAAAATTTACCTGTTTTAAACAGGATTTACTGATGGACTTACAATCTATGTTCGATCACATGGTTGATATGACCGAACCGATCTGCCAAAAACTTGACCCTCATCTGGCGACTATGACTATCTTCGATACCTCTGGCATTGAAGCCTGGGTCACTGAAAATAATCCAAAATACGCAAACCGTATTATCAAACAGTTAAAAGCTTTTGCAAAGGCAAACAACCTTGATAAAAGCTATGATCCTTATAAGGCTGCTTATGGTTCCATGCCTACGCATGCTGCTTCGAATCAGGCAATCCAACAGATGTATATCAATGGACATTTCTGCTATGCCTATAAGTTCGGCATTGTAACCAATGGGCTTGGCATTGTCCGTGATATCACTTTCTATAACAAAGAGTTCCTAAAGGCTCATCCTGATATCGTTGTGGAAAAGAAATCTGACTCTCCTGATGAGGATAAATCTCTTGCCGATTCAAAGGCCCTGCTTCCTGTTCTGATTGATTTCTTTCAGAAGCATCCGCTTATCGCCCCTAAGACTTTTCTTGGTGATGCTGCTTTTGACACGATTGAAATCTACAAAGCCCTTTTCGGTGAAATTGGATTTGAAAAAGCATTTATTCCTCTCAGCGTAAAACTTTCTATGGAAGATAATGGTTATACCATTAACGAAAATGGTGTTCCCTGTTGTCCGCATGATCCTTCGCTTCCTATGAAAAGAGAAGGTAGTAAATCACACTTAAAAAGCAAACTTCCTACCATGAAATTTGTCTGCCCAAAAATGAAATGGGAATACAATAAAGCGGATAAAACCAAACGCCGTGTATGCCATTGTGATAATCCCTGCACAACATCTTCCTGTGGAAGAATGATTTACGTTTATCCAGAAAAGAATATTCGTGCTTATCCCGGAGTTGAACGAGGTTCGACAGAATGGGAAGAAACATATAAAATCCGTGTAAACGTTGAAAAGTCCATTAACCACTTTAAAGACAGCTTTTGCGTAGCTAACCGTAAAACCCAGAACGAAAAAAGCTTCATGCCGATTTACTTTTGGCTGGCATAGCTCAACTTGCTACAGTAATCGTTGCTGATAAAATTCATCAACATCAATACATTCGAAGTCTTAAGCCTTTGATTGCTTAAAATTGAGATTTTATAAATTTTTCTGCTTTGTAGTAACTATGAAGCCTTTTTGTCATCCCATAAATTAATGACCGCCACCTTCCATTCCAAGAATCCTGCATTGCAGTATTCTATCCTTGTTTTCAATCAAGATTGCGAACTTGTTTCGCAATTACCTAAATAAGAGAATTGTATTGCAACCGGATAATTGAAAAACGAAAATCCTCAAAACTAGAATTTATTCTTAGAATCTAAGAACTAATAAGGTGCAAAAATAATATATAAACAAATTTAGAATACTTAAAGCGAGCTATAAAATAGAAGGAACAATTGTACTAAAAAAAGATAGAAAATATCTTGACAAGAAAATGGATATTGTGTATTTTAAATATAGAAAACGATTTCTATAGAAAGAGGTATAAATGAGCGAAATAACGATTAAAGATATTGCAACAAGTGCAGGTGTTTCAATTTCTACTGTGTCCCGTGTAATAAATGGAAATTATCCAGTTAGCCAGGAGGCAAGAGAAAAGGTTGAAAGCGTAATGAGGAAATTAGATTATCATCCGAATGTTGTAGCAAGAAGCCTCAGAATTAATAAAACCAATTTGGTAGCATTAGTTGTTGCAGATTTATCGAATTTTTTCTTTATGGAGCTGGCAAAAGGATTGGAACAGGAATTAGCTAGGCAGAATTATCAGATGGTAATTGCTAGTTCAGGAGGAGAAGTAGAAAAGGAAAGGGAATTGATACAGGCTCTTACAGAGAGAAGGATAGATGCACTGGTAATTGCTTCGGTTGATTCAAATGGAAATCAGATAACAAAATGTATTAAGTCGGGAATACCGGTTGTTCTTGTTGATAGAACGATTAAGGGAATAACAACAAATCAGATTTTATGGAATGACTTTGAGAGTGCTTATCAGCTGACAAAATTATTAATACAAAATGGACATCATAAGATCGCAATTGTAAATGTAAAGCTAAGTAATCTTAATGGTTACAATCGACTGGAAGGATATAAAAAAGCATTGGAAGAAGAAGGAATAGAACCAGAAGAGGCATTGATCAGTCCTTCAAATTTCAGTGAGGAACAGGCTTACAAATTTGTGAAAAAAATTATGATGCGTAAGAAAAAACCGACTGCAATATTCTGTGCAAACAATATTATGCTGGAAGGCACGCTTATGGCTTTAAGAGAACTGAATTTGCAGATTTATAAAGATGTATCTGTAGTTGCGTTGGGAAATCTGAATTGTAACAAATATATAAATCCTCAGATAACATCAGCAGGACAAGATAGTTTTACAATGGGAAAACAGGCGGGAAAGTTATTAATGCAGCTTTTTCACGGAAAAAATTCATACTGTACGCAAATGGTTATGGATGCAAATATTGTAGAACGGGAATCTGTAAGAAATATCCAGTAAAATGAAAAACCGGTATTAAGAAAAGTATCGGTTTTCACGAATAATCATTAAGAAGGAGGTTTGCATGCGTAGAAAACGATTTCTATAAACTTAAGATACAAAAATAAAAGAAGGAGAGGTTATTACAAATGAAAGAATTACGTTTACGTCACAAGGGAATATATCACACAGTTTGTCTGTTGATATCAATTACAGCAGCATTAATTGTCTGGACAGCCGTTTCAGCAATTCCGGATATTGGAAGTGTTTTTGTTTCGCCGGTAAAAGTTTGGAATGCGTTGGTTGAAAATATTTCGTCAGGGTATTTATGGATTCAGGTTCGGGATAGTCTGATCCGTGTGATAGGAGGATTTTTACTTGGATTTATATGTTCAATACCAGTTGCGTTTTTGCTTGGTTGGTATGAGGGATTCCGGGTAATTGTTGAACCATGGATTCAATTTCTTCGTACTATACCGCCAATCGCATTAATACCGATTGTGATCGCAACATTTGGAATTGGAACAAGTGCCAAGGTTGCAATTATTTTCTTTGCAGTATTTTTAACGATGGTAGTTACAATCTATCAGGGAGTAAAAAATGTAGATGTAACTTTAATCAAAGCAGCGAGAGTATTTGATGCGAATGATGCACAGATATTTATTAATGTTGTTGTACCGGCTTCTATCCCATATATCCTGACAGGTGTAAGACTTGGATTGGCATCAGCATTAACAACGCTTGTAGCTGCAGAACTAACAGGAGCAGCGACTGGACTTGGAACAATGATACAACAGGCTGGTATGTATTTCAAAATGGATGTTGTTCTAATGGGAATCGTTGTAATTGGTATTATTGGATTTATATTTGATAAAATTGTGTTGTTTATGGAAAAGAAGCTGACATCTTGGCAGGAGGTAAAATAATGGGAGAGGAAAACAAAACGTATGAGATTGTAGTTTCAGGGGTAACAAAAAGATTTGAGAAAAAAGAAGGAAGTTTTTTAGCTCTGGATGAAGTGAATCTGAAAATCGATAAAAATGAATTTATTTGTGTTGTAGGCCCATCTGGATGTGGAAAAACTACCTTGATGAATATTATCGCAGGACTGTATCCACCATCAACAGGAACTGTAAAGGTTCGTGGCGAAGTAGTTACCGGTCCAGGAAAAGGAAAGGGTGTGGTATTTCAGCAATATGCATTATATCCATGGCTGACAGTTGAAAAAAATGTTGCATTTGGTTTGAAGATGAAAGGTGTAGGAAAGGAGGAAAGAGAGGAAATAGCCAGAAAATATATTCATATCGTAGGATTAGACAAATTCGCAAAATCTTATCCGAAAGAGCTTTCAGGTGGAATGAAGCAAAGGGTTGCAATCGCAAGAGCTTATGCTACAAATCCGGAGGTTTTACTTATGGATGAACCATTCGGGGCACTTGATGCACAGACCAGAGCACAGCTGCAGGAAAATCTGCTGAATACATGGCAGCAGGAAAAGAAAACATGTTTTTTCATTACACACGATGTAGAAGAAGCAGTTTTACTATCAACAAAAATCATAATTATGAGTGCAGGACCTGGACATGTTCGCGAAATTATTGATGTTGGACTTGGATATCCAAGAAATCAGGAGACAAAATTAACACCTGAATTCAATGAATTGAAAAATGAACTTTGGAACAAAGTATACAAAGAATATCTTGAACAGGAAAAGTAAAGGAGAAGATACTATGAAAAAGGGAAGCAGAATTTTAGCAGTAGTATTAGGTGCAGTGATTTTTATGACAGGTTGTGGAAGTCAGAACATTCCAGATGAAGATGTGAATAAGGTACAGACAGAAAGTGTGGAAAAAGAGACAGAAAATAAGCCTGCTTCAGATGATGTACAGCAGACAAGTACAGAGGAACATGCGAAAATTAAAGTGGCTTATCATCCGCATATTACTGGAGTTGGTGGAATACTGAATGCTATTGATAATGGATATTTTGAAGAAGAGAATCTCGAGGTTGAGCTGGTACAGTTTACGTCAGGGGCAACAGAACTGGCGGCTATGGCATCGGGGGATATTGATATAGGATATCTTGGAGTAGGAGCACATGTTTTTGCACCACAGGGACAGTGTACAATTCTTGCACTAGACAGTACAGATCTGAGTGGAGAAATCATGGTACGTGCAGACAGTGGAATAAAGAGTGTTGAAGACTTGAAAGGAAAAAATGTAGCAATTTCTGCAGGAACAACGTCAGAACTCGTATTGTCTATGGCTTTGAAATTGAATGGAATGGAAAAAACGGATGTGAATATGATTAATATGGATGCGTCAGGAAAAGTAACAGCTTTTATGAGTGGGCAGATAGATGCAATTTCTATTGAAGCACCGTATACGGATCAGATTCGAACGGACATGGGAGAGGAGAATGTTGTCACAATCAGTGGATCCAAAGATTTCCTGCCAGATGCTGTATTTACAAATAGTTGGGTAACAACAAATAAATTTCTTGAAGGAAATGAAGAGGTTATAGTCAGATTTTTGAAAGCATGGTTAAAGGGAACGGAAGACCGCTATAATAATATGGAAGATACCGTACAAAAGGTAGCAGATTTTATTAACACAGATTATGATACAGCATATCTTGTTGTTGAAAAAACAAACTGGCTCAGTAATCATGAAATGAAAGAACTGGTAGATGATGGAACCATGATGAAATGGTATGGAACAATCAGAGATATGTTTTTGGATGCAGAATTATTAGACCAGAAATATAATGTGCCTACAGAAGAGTTTGTTGATCTTTCATACTTAAAACAGGCAATGCAGGAAAACGGAGTGAAATAGAGTGTGAATGAGAAAAGAGTTGTCAGAAATATAGAGATACCTGGAATAAATGGAAAAAAGGTTATATGTGATGTATATGGTGTGAAACCGATAAATCTGGAGTTAGGATTACGCCCTGCAGTTATTTTCCTGCATGGTGGAGGGTTTGTTGCTGGAGATAAAGATCAATTTCTTGGAATGGCTGCATTGTTGGCACTTGAAGAAGATATTTTATGTATAACAGTGCAATACCGGCTTGCAACAGAAGCAACGTGCCCGTCACAGATCATAGATTGTTACAGTGTGTGTAATTGGCTTTTACACAAACAGAAAACGTTTTCTATAAACCCTGAATTAATTTTTTTGGCAGGAGGATCACCAGGAGCTAATATAGCAGCGATGGCAATACTTTCAGGACAGGAACATATGCATATTATGGACGTGGAGAAGAAAAATATATTTCAGCCTGTAAATGGAATTTTCTTAAATGGAATTTACGATCTGGAGGAGTTCTATTTGCAGAATTCGTCGGAAAGAGAAAGGGTTAAAAAATATCTTGGAGAAAAAGATATAAAAAAAGCATCCATGCATTTTTGGTCTCCGATTTATGCAAAAAAAGCTGGCTGTAATATATGGATGCTTCATGGAACATGTGATGAAATAGTACCTTTACAGCAATGTGTGAGGATGAAGCAGCATTTACAGGAAAATGGAAGCCGTGCATGGATTAAAATTTTCCCACAAAAGCATCATGCGTGGTTTAACAGTCCGGAGGAAGTATACAGTGTGGTAGAAGAAATTACACGCTGTATTAAGATGAGAGAAAGAGAGGTAGCAGACGATGGGGTTAAAAAATCCAAAAGAGATATATGATCATGCTATAAAAAATGATTACGCATTGGGAGCATTTAATACATTTTCACTGGAGACTGCACTGGCAGTCATGGATGCAGCGGAAGAGATGAGATCTCCGGCAATTATACAGGTATCTATGGGAGCCAGAAAATTTGTGAAAAATCTTGATGTGTATGTAGAAATGTTACGTAGGCTGGCGGATAAGTATGAGGTTCCATTTTTTATTCAACATGACCATTGTCCAACAGTAGAAGCATGTAAAGAAGCTATAGAAGCAGGATGTCAGTCGGTTATGTTTGACGGTTCACATTTACCATATGAAGATAATGTAGAACAGACAAAAGAAATTGTAGAATATGCACATAAGAGAAATATATGGGTAGAAGCAGAACTTGGATGTCTGCCAGGATTTGAGGATTTTGTTTTTACGGAGAAAGCGGTATATACAAATCCACAAAAGGCAAAAGAATTTATTACACTTACTGGATGTGATGCACTGGCAGTGGCAGTCGGAACTTCTCATGGAGGTGTGCGCGGAGATGATTACTTACCATTGGATTTGGAGCTTATGAAAAAAATTGCAGCGGAAAAACCAGGATATCCATTTGTATTACATGGAGCTGCGTCTTTACCACCTGAACTGATTACAGCATGCAATGAGCAGGGGGGGAAAGTGGAATATTTGCGTAATTGTAGTGAAGAGAGTATTGCAGCAGCAGTAAAAGCCGGAGCTAAAAAAGTCAATATGGATGTGGATAACTTTCTTGTATACACAACAGAAGTCCGACAGTTTTTAAATGAAAAACCGAGTATCTATGACCCACGTAAATATTTGAAACCAGCAGAAGAAGCGTTTCAGAGAGAAGTAATGCATAAAATGCTGAAAGTACTGGGAAGTTCCGGACAATATTAGGCAGAGGAGGAATGAGATGATTCGGATTATCTGTTTAAATCCGGTAATAGATCGGGTCTACTATATTAGCGACTTCGTAGAAGCAAAAAAGTATTATGAGATTCGACCACAAATATTTGTAGGTGGAAAAGGAATTAACATTGCCAGAGTCATGAGCCAGATGGGAGAAAAGTGCAGTTTATATGCATTTGTCGGTGGCGAGAATGGAAAACTAATAGAAAAAGAAATGAAAACCTTTGGTGTGGAAATGAAGGCATTTCGTACAGATGGAGAAACAAGAACGACCATTAATATTATAGACAATGCCAGAAGACAGGAAACAGAAATTACAGAACCTGGGGTTATGATTAATCAGGAAAGTCAGAGAGAGTTTTTAGATACACTTCAGAATGATATCCGAAAAGGAGATATGGTCATATGTTCTGGAATACCAATGCAGGGTATGCAAAATAATATATATGCACAGATCAGCGATATTTGTCTGAATAATGAGTGCAAATGTATTTTAGATGCAACAGGAATATATTTAAAAGAAGCTTTTCCAGGCAAGTACTATTTTGCAAAGCCTAATTTCAGTGAATTAAGTGAATTGTTTCAATATACAGGTGAAAATAATCTGGCTGGAATTTTGGAATGTGGAAAGAAGATGCAGTTGCTTGGGGCGGAAAATGTACTGGTTTCCATGGGGCATGAGGGAGGACTGTTTTTGGGAAAAAATAGCTGTATGAAAGTGACAATTCCGAAAGCAGAAGTGATATCAACAATAGGGAGTGGAGATGCTACAGTCGCTGGCTTCTGTATTGGGGTAAACAGAGAAATGCCAGTGGAAGATTGTATCAGACTATCAATGGCATGTGGTATCAGTAATGCGGAGTGCAGTAAGGTTGGAAATGTTGATCCCAAACGTGTGTGGGAATATTATCACCAGATAGACCTTTCCTATTTAGACATGTAAAATTGTAAAAACAGAAAAGCAGCCTTTTGACAAAAAAGAGCTGCTTCTCTGTTTTAGTAAAAGTATTCTATCAGATCCAGCCACCATCAAGTGTGATAATCTGTCCGGTAAGGTATTCATTCCCCTCTGCAAGGGATAAAGCAAGGGAAGCCACTTCTTCCGGTGCACCGAATCGTCCGGATGGGATCTCATCGGCAAGAGCAGCACGTTCTTCTTCAGAGAAACAGTGATTCATCTGGGTATCGATGCAGCCACAGGCGATAGCGTTAACCTGGATATTGCTTGGGGCAAGCTCTTTGGCAAGACCTCTGGTGAACGAGTTCATGCCACCTTTACAGGCTGAATACGCAACTTCACAGGAAGCTCCAACATTGCCCCAGACAGAGGAAATATTAATGATCTTACCGGCTTTTTTTGAGAGCATGTATGGGATGGCAAGTTTGCTTGTGGAGAAAACAGAGGTCAGATTTACACCTACAATGCGGTTCCATTCTTCAATTGTCATATCTTCAATCAATCCAATATAAGAAATCCCAGCATTATTAATGAGCACATCAACTCCATGAAAACGTTCTTTGACATGTGCAAACAGGCGGACAACATATTCATAATCAGAAATGTCGCCAATACTGGCAAGAACGTCGACAGAGTATACAGTTTCCAGCTCATCCTTTAACGAGAGAAGTTCAGATTCGGATCTGGAACAGGTGATGACAAGGTTATAATCTGCTTTTGCAAAAGCTACGGCGATAGCGCGGCCGATGCCGCGTGAAGCACCGGTGATAAGAACTGTTTTTCTCATAATCGTATCCTTTCCGGGTGAAATGTCAGCAAAACTATTATCTCAGTCGAGAAGACTCCCACCTCTTTAGATGGCGGATAATAGCAAATAAATTACTCTGGGTATAAAAAAAGAAAGAATCAATCAGATTCTTTCTCATTAGTCGGAATGACGTGATTCGAACATGCGACCTCTTCGTCCCGAACGAAGCACTCTACCAAGCTGAGCCACATTCCGTTATTACTGTCTTTGGAAATCGTACTTATGAATGATAACACAGTTTACAAGAATTGTCTGCTAAAAAATGAAAAAAATCCGGCGTAAATCGGTCATTACTTTACTTTTGGAGCAGAATATGGTATTTTTTGATAAGCGGAATATAAGTCAATCTGCAGATTGTAACCACGCAGAACGATAAGAATACAAAACAGTCTGAGGAAAAGGAGTATTTATTGGGAAGAGATGTCATTATTGCCTGTGATTTTAACAGCAAAGA
>UMGR01025188.1_pt1 | contig 10601 bp, 9 predicted proteins | sample 1965321 | NCBI WGS metagenome assembly UMGR01 (sample SAMEA4836077, study PRJEB28245) | human gut metagenome | biome: gut microbiome; material: fecal sample | place: Denmark | collected 2008 | reverse complement strand
CTTTTCATAAACCAATTCAAAAGGATTAGAAGAAAAGAGAACAGTTTCCTTTCTTCTAATTGAATCATTAATGTCCTCCAAATACTTTAAATTCCATTGTTCTTAATTTATCATCAATTGTTTTAACTTCATCTTGACTTAATTCAACATTACCTGCTTCAAAGTTAGATTGAAGTCTATCAAGTTTTCTTGATCCTGGAATTGGAACAATGAAATCATCTTTATTGATCATCCAAGCAAGTGACATTTGCGCATTTGTTGCTTGATGTTTTTCACCGATTTGAGAGACAACTTCTAATAATTCATTTGTCTTTTTAATTCCTTCTTCACTGTATTGAGGCATATCAGGTCTAAAATCTTGTTCACCACTACCGAAATCTTTTTTAGATTGATAAGCTCCTGTAAGTGCCCCATTAGCAAGAGGTGAGAAAGCAACATAAGTGATTCCTAATTCTTTACATACAGGCATTAAATTTTCATGCCATCTAGCCATCATTGAATATCTGTTTTCAATAACAGTTACAGGACATATTGCATTAGCACGTCTTAAGTACTCTTCATTTGTTTCAGAAATACCCCATGCTTTAATTTTTCCTTCTTCAATAAGTTCTTTCATCACACCAGCAACAACTTCTGGTTCTACTTTAGGATCAATACGATGTTGATAATAGATATCAACATAATCTGTTTGTAATTTCTTTAATGATCCTTCTAATGATTTTCTAATTGTTTCTGGTGAACTGTCAAATTCAAGGTGATCCCCCATATGTTTAACACCAAATTTAGTACATAAGATAATATCTTTTCTAAATGGTTTTACAGCTTCACCAACAACTTCTTCATTATAAGCTGTACTTCCATCAGGATTAACTCCTGTATAACATTCATCTGTATCATAGAAATCATATCCCATGTCATGTGCTTTTCTTAAAATTTCTACTGCTTCTTCTTTAGGCGTTGGAAATCCACTTGCATGAGTTAATCCCATACATCCAAGTCCAATCGCATTAACATACATATCTGTTTTTCCAAGTCTTACTCTTTTCATCTTTCTACTTTCCTTCATCATAATCACACGAAGCTGATACTTCAGCCCATTTATCTAATTCAGCAATTTTTGCTTCTAAAGTTGATTTAACTGCTGTTACGGCTGCTTTACCTAATGTTAGAATTTCTGGTAAATCATCATTATGCACTACATCTACAATGACTTTTCCTGCTTTATCTGGATTTCCTGCTTGTTGATGCTTGTTTTCAAAGTTACCTGGTCTTGATTTACCAACTGTTGCTTCATAATCACCAATTTGAGCTTTTGTTCCTTGTAAAGATTCACCGTCATAGAATCTTGTTCTAAAAGCACCTGGTTGAACAACCATTGCTTTAATACCTAATGGAGCAAGTTCTTTCATTAAACCATTTGTAAGTAATTCTAAAGCTGCTTTACTTGAAGCATAATATCCTGAACCTACAGCTGATCTTGCTGCTGCAATCGAAGTTACATTTAAAATATAACCTGATTTTTGTTCTCTCATTTTAGGAAGAACGGCTTTAATTAATTCAATTGGCCCAAATAAATTTGTTTGATATAGAGTTTGAACCGCTTCAATTTCTCCTTCTTCTACCGCACTACGATAACCATATCCTGCATTATTAACAAGAACATCAATTGTACCAAATTTATCATATGCTTCTTTTACTGCATCTTTAATACTTTCTTGACTACATACATCTAAAGAAACAGCTAAAGCAGTTTCTGGATAAGCTTCTACAATATCCATTACTTTATCTTTATTTCTGGCAGTAACGATTGCTTGATCACCACTTTCTAAGACAGCCTTTGCAATTCCTTTTCCAATACCACTTGAACATCCTGTAATTAACCATGTTTTCATTTTTTAGTTCCTCCTTGTTTCTACACTTTTATTTTATTTTTTTATCATTTAAAAGTACAATGCCAATAAAGAAATATGCTATAATTTAAACGCATAGTAGGAGGAATATATTATGATAGAACTTAACCAACTTGAACAACTTATTTGCATTACTGAAAATAAAACAATTTCTAAAGCTGCCAAAGAATTATTGATTTCTCAACCTGCCTTATCACGTTCTATGCAAAGATTAGAAAGTGATTTAGGGGTAGAACTTTTCGATCATTATAAAAATAAGATTGAGCTTAATAAAAATGGAGAGCTTGTTGTCAAACATGCTCAAAAAATTATCAAAAGTATTCAGACAATGGTTGAAGATGTTCAAGAGTATGATCGTTCTTTTCATACAATTTCTATTGCGACATGTTCTCCTGCACCAATGTGGGATATTGAACCATTAATTCAAGAAATCTATCCCCAAATGAATATTCAAACAAAAGTTCTTGAACAAAAAGAACTTCTTACAAAATTAAAAGAAAAAGAGTATCAACTAATTATTACACTTGAACAAGTTGATGATTCTCAATATGTTTGTATTCCTTATATAGAAGAAGATCTTCTATTATCATTGCCCTTAAATCATCCTCTTGCGAGTAAAAAAGAAATTAAATTTCATGATTTAGATGGTCAAACCATGTTACTTTATTCAAATATTGGTTTTTGGCATGATTTACATATGCAAAAAACACCAAAAACAAAATATTTATTACAAGAAGAACGTCTTACTTTTAATGAAATTGTCAAAGCATCAACGCTTCCTTCTTATACTTCAAATCTTTCTATTAAAAGAGAAGGTAAGATGTCGGATCGTGTGATTCTTCCTATTAATGAAGATGAAGCTCATGTCACTTATTATGTTGTTATGTTAAAAGAAAATAAGAAAAAATATAAAGATCTCATTGATAAGATTGATCATTATTATGATTATTAAAAATCCGTAAGTCCTATGACCTACGGATTTTCTATTAATCTAAATCAGCACCATTAGATTCTATTACTTTTTTATACCAATAGAATGAATCTTTTCTTCTTCTTGATAAATCTCCTGTACCATCATCATATTTATCAACATGAACAAATCCATAACGTTTTGCTGTTTCTCCTGTAGAAGCTGAAACTAAATCAATGCAACCCCACATAGTATATCCCATTAAGTCGACACCATCTTCATTAACAGCAGCATCCATAGCTTTAATATGATCTCTTAAATAATTGATTCTATAAGTATCATGAATTGATCCATCTTCTTCAATTGTATCAAATGCTCCTAAACCATTTTCTACAACAAATAATGGCATTTGATAACGATCATATAATCTATCTAAAGCATTTCTAAGTCCTGTTGGATCGATTTGCCATCCCCAATCAGAAGCACTTAGATAAGGATTTTTTAAACCAAGCGATAAGTTTCCACCACCTGCTCCTTCATATTCTTCTGGATTAGAAGCAGCAACTTGTGACATATAATAAGAGAATGATAAGAAATCAACTGTTCCTTCTTTAATGATTTCTAAATCACCATCTTCAATTGGAAGAGTAATTCCTTCTCTTTCAAATTCTTTTAAACGATAAGATGGATAATATCCTCTACATTGTACATCTGTATAGAAAATATTATTATGAGTATTTTTCCATGCAGCTAATGTATCTTCTGGATTACATGTCATTGGATAAGTTAAAGTATAAGCTAACATACATCCAATTTTAAAATCAGGATTGATTTGATGTCCTAATTTAACAACTTTAGCACTTGCGACAAATTGATAGTGTGCCATATTGATCATTGTTTGTTTATCTTTTGTAAGCACACCACCTTCCATCCATGGTGACATTTCTATACAGTTGATTTCATTAAATGTAAGCCAATATTTAACTTTATCTTTATATCTATTAAAAACAACTTCACAATATCTTACATAACAATCAATTGTTCTTCTATCAGCCCATGAATTCCAAGCTTCAGTTAAAGCAAGTGGTGTTTCATAGTGTGATAATGTGACTAATGGTTCAATACCATATTTTTTACATTCATCAAAAACATCATCATAGAATTTTAATCCTTCTTCTAATGGTTGTTCACCTTCCATACCTCCATTAGCGAAGATTCTAGACCAAGCAATCGATAATCTAAAACATTTAAATCCCATTTCTGCCATTAAAGCAATATCTTCTTTATAGTGATGATAAAAATCAGTAGCTTCATGGTTAGGATATAAACAATCATCAAAACATTCAAAATGATCAACATCTTGATAATCAGCACCAACAAACATAGGTGCTTTTACTTTTTCACCTGCTTTATTAATAAAAGTAATACAACGAGGTTCTGTATGTGTTCCGTTAGTGATAACATCATCACTCGATTTACCACGTCCTCCTTCGTTCCATCCACCTTCATATTGGTTAGCAGCTGTTGCTCCTCCCCATAAAAAATCTTTTGGTAAACTCATTCTATGTCCTCCTTATTATTCTTTATCTAGAGTATATCATAAGCTAAATAAATTATTGTTTCTGTTCATATTATGAAAATTTAGTTTATTTTTCTAACATACTTAATGTTCTTTGATAATCTTGAGAAGGTTTTGTATTATATTCTAATAAATCAAATGAAGCTAAATAATTCATTTCTTCTTCATTTAATTCAAAATCAAATAAATTTAAATTATCTTTCATCCATTGTTTTTGCATTGGTCTTGTTGTTTTATGATATTTTAAAGCTATTTCTTTTACTTTTTCATCTTCATAAATAGCTAATGTTTCTTCTTTGCCAAAAACTTGATACCCTTGTAATAAAGTTCCTCTTTCTTTCATTACTTCATTCATCTGTTTTCTTTGGCATCTTAATGTGATTTTTATTTGATTGACAACAGGAACAACTTTATTAAAATGAATTAAATCTACATATTGACTTTCTTGATAATTAGAAATACCAATACTTCTAATTAAACCTTCTTCATACATCTTTTCTAATTCTCGATAAGCATGATAAGTATTTTCATAAGATTTAAAATTCACTTTTGTAACAATAAACAATTCTTTTCTATCAATACCACTTAATTGAATACCTTTCCCTACTTCTTTTTCATTACCATAAGCTTCAGCTGTATCAATTAAACGATATCCTGCTTGAATTGCCTGACAAACAGATTTTTCACATTCATCTCCATTATTTAGAAATGTACCAAAACCAACCATCGGCATTTTTATACCATTATTTAATACTTTATATTCCATCTCTTTTACCTCCGTTACTTTTCTATCATTATAGAAAGTTCGAGTAACTCGAGGTCAATAGTTTTTTATAATTGCAATCCACTATGGATTGATTTGGAACGATTTTATCATCATTGCGGTCCATTTGCGGTCCATTTGCGGTCCATTTGCGGTCCCGCTATTAATTAATCATTTTTTTATATACTTTGTAGCAGTACTTTTACCTATCATTTCCAATATATTTTCATCCCTCATTTTTCTAGCAAATGTTGTTGCTTGTTTTTTAGTACATCTACACAATTCTCTAATAGTTTCATTATTAATACTTTCATGTGTATCTAAGTAATCTAATATTAAATTTTTAGATTTTAAATAAGTTATACTTTGGTCTTGGGTATAATTTATATCTGATTTTACTTGATGATACATACTTGGTGTCATCATATATATATTTCCCGATTGTTCAATAAGATTTAATTTTTCTAAATGAATTATCGCATGTTTTACTTCACTCATTGATCTTTGTGTTATTTTTTTAGATTGTGATAAATTTATATTTTTATTTTCAAATAAATAGCGAAGAATCATTAATTCAGATAAAGAGAATGAAATCATATTTTTATCTTGTGTTTCCACTATAAACTTTACAAACCCTTCATCTTCTAAAACACTATAAAGAGTTAAACGAATTGCATCATCATATGCCGTATATTCTGGATATGGTTTTCCCATAGAAACCATATCCTTATACATAATATCTATACCTTGCCCCGATCTTTGCACATATCGTAACCTTTGTAATGTTTCTGCAATTAATTTATTTCTTGGTAAAGATGGATGTGTAATGATATTGTCAACTGTAATATCTGCCATAAATCCACCCGGACTTTCAATAACTAATTTATCAGAATAATGTTTAACATATATCGAACCGGGGCTGTCATATCTACGATGTGTATAAGCATTTAATATAGCTTCTTGAAATACTCTTTCAGAAAAATCATATAATTCAAGTCGAAATAATCCTACTTGTACATTAATTAAATGATTATAATCTTGAATTTTTTCAGTTAATCTATCTAATACTGAAATAATGGGCATTTTTAAATCTAATCTATTATCATATTCTTCTCTATTATTATCACTATAATGTAAATAAATACATTCTGCCTGTGGCAAGAATTTTTGAATAGCTGATTCTTTTCCAACAAATAATAATCCTGCAACATTAAGTTTTAATCCTTCTTCTGTTTCTACCAATAAAGATAAATCTTTTAAAAAAGATATGTCATCTAAATCGACCAATGTTGACTGTAAATCACGTGTTTTTAATTTTCCTTTCAACTTATAAACTTCTAATAAATTAATATCATCCACACATAATTGGTTAATAACCCTTGAAGAATAATCATTTTCTTCATCAAATGTTTCTTTCATTCTATCAGGTGTATATGGCTTTGAATTTTTCCCAAGTCTTTTGTAATACTCACCAGAAGATGTTCCACATAAACGATTACTTTTATCAACTATAATAACAATAACATCTTTTCCTTGTAACTCAACAACTTCAGTCCTTGTAAAAAGATTAGGCGTTGTACGATCATAAATACTCTCTATAATATTTTGCAAATCATAATTTGTACACCCTGTAATTTCTTTATTATCTTCTACTCCCAACAATAAATATCCACCATTAGAATTAGCAAGTGCAACAATCTCCTTTACACAAAGCTTTATCATTTATTTGAAATTTGGTGTTGCTATCCACGATTTAAACTCTATTTCTTCACTTTCACCTTGATTGATTAAATTTAAAAGCTCTAATTCGTTCATCTACTTACATTCCTTTCTTCATTTATTATACCAAATCTCATTTTAGCTCACACCAATGAATTTTATTTTTTATCTTCATCTTTCAACAAAGAAACATTAGAAAAACGCTCATAATCTAATTCTTTATATATTTCTTTTTTCATTTCAATATTTCTTTGATAATCATGTTCAAAAACACAGGCAAAGATTAAATCTAATAAATAATGGATTGAAATATTAGAAGAAAAAGTAGAAATTTTATTAGATAGTTTTTCTTTTGTAGAAATAGGGAGCCAGGTATCTGCCAACTTTGAAAAAGTATTATCACCAATACTTGTAAGTGCAATTAAAGGATAACCTTTTTGTTTAATTCTTTTCATAGCATCTAATAATTCTACAGTTTCTCCCGAATATGAGATAAAAAGTGAACAGGTATCTTTTGTTGTATAAAAAGAATGATAGTAATAAGAATCTTCATCTTCTACAATATTGACTGTTTTTCCAATCGTACGCATTTTTAATTTAAAATCATAAGCAACACTAATAGGATGCGTAATACCATAAACATTAATTATTTGACATGAATTAATTAAAAGAATTGCTTTTTGGAAATAATCATGATCTAAAAGTTGATACGTATCTAAAATACTTTCTGAAAGTAAAGAAGATATATTTTTTGCAATCTTAAAGATTGAATCTCCTTGTTTAAAAGGATAATTAGCATCTACATAGGTTGTTTCTTTATTTAAATAACTGATTTCTTCAATCAATGCTTTTTTAAGCTCTTTCCATCCTTGATAGCCACATTTTTGTGAAAGACGTACTGTTGTCGATAATGATGTATACGTTTCTTTGGCTATTTCTGAAATTGAAATATCTTGTATACGATGTTGATTATCAAGTAAATAATGAGCAACAGTTTGTTCATTTGGGGTTAAATGATCATAATATTCTAATTTTTGAATGAGTAACATATTTTTCCTCCTTTTTATAAATAATTGGAAATTTATAGTTCTATTTTACTTATTTTAGGAAAAAATTTCCAATTTTATCTTAAAATAGATCATTTAATAGGAAATAATTATTAATCAACACATCTTATCTATTCATTTCTATTATTTATGATTATGATAAATGCGAAAAAAAGGAGGATGTATCAATGTTGAAGAAAGATTTTTTATGGGGTGGTGCAGTTGCTGCCCATCAATTAGAAGGTGGTTATTGTGATGGTAAAGGATTAAGTGTTGCTGATGTCATGACTGCTGGAGCACATGGAGTTGCTAGAGAAATTACTGATGGATTAGTAGAAGGTAAATATTATCCTAATCTTGAAGCCATTGATTTTTATCATAGATATAAAGAAGATGTAAAATTGTTTGCGGAAATGGGATTTAAGTGTTTTAGAACATCGATTGCTTGGACACGTATTTTTCCTAATGGAGATGAATTAGAACCTAATGAAAAAGGATTACAATTCTATGATGATTTATTTGATGAATTATTAAAATATGGAATTGAACCTGTCATTACTTTAAGTCATTTTGAAATGCCTTATCATTTAGCTAAAGAATATGGTGGATGGCATAATCGAAAAATGATTGACTTCTTTATGAACTTTGTAGAAGTATGTTTTAAACGTTATAAAAATAAAGTGAAATATTGGATGACTTTTAACGAAATCAACAATCAAGCCAATTATCATAACGATATCTTTGGTTGGACAAATGCTGGTGTTCTTTATAGCCAATATGAAAATCCAGAACTTGCTATGTATCAAAGTGTGCATCATTTATTTGTTGCAAGTGCTAAAGCCGTTATCTTAGGGCATCAAATCAATCCTGATTTTAAAATCGGATGTATGTTAGCGATGGAACCTGTTTATCCATTTGATTGTAAACCATCAAACAATCAACTTGCCCTAGAAGCTATGCATGATCGTTATTTCTTTAGTGATGTTTTATGTCGTGGACATTATCCAGCTTATGCTTTAAAGATGTTTGAAAGAAAAGGATATCATCTTGAAATGGAAGATAATGATTTAAATATCTTAAAACAAGGAAAAGTGGATTACTTTGGATTTAGTTATTATATGTCTACAACAGTTAATGGTGAAAGCACCATTGATCTTGCTTCCTCTGTTGAAGCTGTAAATGAACATAATGTTGAAAATCCATACTTAACTACCACAAAATGGGGTTGGACAATTGACCCTGAAGGTTTACGTTATATTATGAATGCTATTTATGAAAGATATGAAATTCCTTTATTTATTGTAGAAAATGGTTTTGGCGCAATTGATGAACTTGTTGATGGTACTGTACATGATCAAGATCGTATTAATTATTTAAAGGAACATATTGTTCAAATGAAAAAAGCTATTGAAGAAGATGGTGTTGATTTGATAGGTTATACACCATGGGGATGTATTGATCTTGTTTCTTTTACAACAGGTGAAATGAAGAAAAGATATGGATTTATTTATGTTGATAAAGATAATGAAGGAAATGGTACATTAAAAAGATATAAAAAGGATTCTTTTGAATGGTATAAACAAGTCATTGCTTCTAATGGAGAAAAACTTTAATGAAAAAATATTGTCTTTTTATTCTTACTTTAATGATGGTTTCTATTGGAGATTCCCTTTGTTTTAAAGCAAACATTGGGGTTTCTCCCTATGAAGCTTTAGCTTTAACTTTTAATTATATATCACATATTAAAGTAGGAACGCTCACTTTATTTGTGAATGCTTGTATGATTCTTTTTCAAGTCATTTTCTCTAAACAATTTAAAATAAAATATGTTCTTCAATTTTTAATGAGTTTATGTTTTGGAATGGTTGTTAATACGATTGTTTATCAAGTATTAGGAGGTATTTCTCTTCAATACTATCAATCACTCATTATGGAAATCATTGGTTTATGTATTTCTGCCAGTGGTTGTGGTTTACTTGTTGCTTTAAATGTATGTGTTTTCCCTTGTGAAGGCTTTGCCTTAACTTTTTCAAATACATTTAAAGTAGATTTTCAAAAAACAAGACAAGTTATAGATATTATCCTTGTTATATCATGTATAAGCTTATCACTTATTTTTCAATGTGGTTTTGCCCTAAGAGAAGGAACCATTATCGCAACTTGTATCTTCTCACCAATTATGGGATTTGTACAAAGAAGTGTGACAAAAGGACTTAGCTTACAAAAAGGCTAAGTCCTTTTTTAGTGATTTTTTAATATAAATCTTAATTGACCACCTGTTTCAGATGGTTAATTAAGATATAAATCAATAATTTTATAGAATTTCTAAATATACAAAAAAATCATAATGCTCTAATCTCCAAGTCTTACCAGCAATACTTAAAAAATGTGATTCGAAAATGAAAATGTCCTAAATTTATTCCAATTTCCTTATTGACAATGAGACTCGATTCCTAAGAACCTAATAATTCATCAAAAAAGCAAAAAATGAAGTGAACCTCCTAAGTTGTTGGTCCAACTTATTCAGTTCACTTCAATTCGAAACTTTTTTAATCAAATAAACGATGTTCATCCTCACTTGGTATTTTATAAAGCATACATAAACTAAACCAACGGTTGCATAAACAAATTTAATTACCATTTTTTAAGACGTATATCTTGTTTTAAAGTGTTT
>UMGR01015882.1_pt1 | contig 10653 bp, 8 predicted proteins | sample 1965321 | NCBI WGS metagenome assembly UMGR01 (sample SAMEA4836077, study PRJEB28245) | human gut metagenome | biome: gut microbiome; material: fecal sample | place: Denmark | collected 2008 | reverse complement strand
AAGCACATTCAGTCTTTCACTGTAGATTTTATATTCTGAATCAACCTCAATCAGCATACAAAGAATCCGCCAGCTGTCCGGATGCTTCATAAAAGAACGTGAAAGTTCTTCTGCGACCCTTCTCTGCCCAATCGAATCATTACTCAGTTTTGTCGTCAGATAAAGGTAATAGGAACTCAATTCAACATCCTTACCGATTGCAAAACGATTGTAGTTATAAGATTCTAAAAGCCATTTTGCCTCATCCATCCGATTACCCAAAATGCAGATATGTGCCTGGGCAAGAAGGTAAAATTCATTACGTTCATCTACCTCGCGAAGATGTGAAATTTTCTTTATAGAAGCCTCTGTCCAATCTTCCAGTGACATCTTGTCACCTTCATATTTCAGATAATCTTTCAGAATTCCATTAAATTCTTTTTCATTTGCACGATGTTCCTCATCTCTGCAAATATCCTTTTCCACTACGACCTCATAACTCAATGTTTCATATGGAGTTTCCAGAATAATCCTTCCAAAGTTACTTCCTCTGTGAAGCTTATCCATAGAAATACCATATTCCAGACGATAGGCATTACCTATAAATTCGTCTGTCGTCAGATGTCTGTGCTCAACAGAAAGGAAATCGCCTTCTGTTCTTACATCAATCTCCAGATATCCCCAGGTATTTTTCTTCACAGTAAAAATCTCTTTTCTGTCTTCTACAAGAGAAATAAAAGCACGGCTTTCTTCTTCCAATGTAAGAAAAATCTTTTCTTTCTGCTTGCACCCTACCAGGAATTCTTCAAGGGCGTGCTGATCCAGTTCCCATTTACGCATATTATTATAAAGCGCCTTGATCCTCGTATCTTCATATTTGAGAATCTCAAAGAAATCTCTGGACCGGAATAACTTCACTGCCTCAGCTGCATCACGATATGTAAGCTTCTTAAAATCTTCCAGGCTCTGAACCTTTCCGTATCGAGTCATAACAAATGGTTTCTCAATAATTGCAGTAAATGCAATATCATACTCTCCACCATTACATACAATCGTAAATTTCCCATGTTCAACATGTCCCGGCACAAGTCCTCTTCCATCGTATGTATAATAAATATTTACCGGATTTCCATCAAAACCCTGCTCTGCGCACTGTACACGATAGGAAGAAGGATATACAAGTCCACGTATTGTCCCTTCTCCTTCATTCTGCAGAGAAAAGCTTCCCTCATATTTTTCTCCTTCTCCGACACGCATCGTAATGTGAGTCTCAGGAAAAATAATTTCCGGCTGCGGGATGTGAAAATCCCCCTTTGCAAAACGTTTGATCTTATTCTTCAAATCCGTCACCTACTCAAATTTTTAATCATCCATAAGTTTGCTTCTGGCAACTGCCAAAAACGCTACTATAAATTATATCATTAGTATACATGATCTTGCAATGGGGGATTGTATAAAGTTTTACATCCATTTTTTCATTAAAATTCCTCCTTTATTTTTCCTGAAAAATGGATACATTTTCACCGGCAGCTTCCCATCATTGGATACAAGTAAGTAAAACCGAGACAAATCAAACAGAACGTGCTATAATAAAATTCATCTGAATGTTATTTCTACAAAGGAGGACTTCATTATGAAATTAGTAATTACTATGAGTCGTCGTTTCGGTACCGGAGCCAGCATTATTGCTGAAGAGCTTTCGAAACGACTTGATATTCCGGTCTATGACAAGGCCTATATAGAAGAAAAGCTCTCTGATCACAAATATGAAAGTGAAGCTGAAGCAATCCGGAAACTGGCTGAAAACCCTTGCATTATTCTCGGACGATGCGCCTCAGATATTCTGAAAGACCGGATGAATGTATTAAACATCTATGTGAGTGCTGCCAAAGAGGACCGCATTCAGAGAATCATGAAAAAAGAAAATCTTGATCATGATGCCGCAAAAGAAAAAGTGGAGCATACGGATGAAGAGCGTGCTGCTTATTATTATGAACACACCGGCAAGACCTGGGGAGATGTGAATGATTATCACATGATTCTTGACACTTCCGAGCTTGGTGTTGAAAACTGTGCTGATATCTTAATGCATTATTTCGAAAAACTGGAATACATTTGATTTTTCGTGAAAGCACGGACTTTGGCTCGTTGCTCGTGTAAACATAACAGGGACAAAAACTTGTTGGTCTTCACAAAGTTTTTGTCCCTGTTTTTTTAATTCTGGCTGTCTGAAGTATCTGATGTATCTGACGTTTTAATTGTTACACCCTGTTTTTCAAAACTGATCTTCTTCCATACTTTTTTCTCTTCTTTGATTTTTGTATCCTTTTTCCACTGCTCCAGAAGTGAATCATACTGTTCCTGTTTTCTCTCACTTACAATACTTTCTTTTTTACTGTCTGTTGCCTCTCTGTCCAAAAGACTTGTAAGCTTTGCAATATAAATTCCGTTCTCTGTCTCTATAATATCTGTAACATCGCCTTCATTTGTCAATGCATCTGCTGCTGCGATCAAATCCTTATCCGGGCTTGTACTTTCAGAATCAAATGTAGCTGTCTGGGCTGTAAGTCCTGCTGCTGATGCAACAGTCTCCATATCTTCTCCACCCTTTAACCGATCATCAAATGCCTGTGCGGTCGTCTTCAAAGCTTCTTTCTCATCATCTGATAATGTCTGGGATTCTCCCGAATCATCTGTTGTTGTATATGAGAATAAGAGATATTGCATACTCTTCTGTGCTGCATCTTCATCTGATACATTCTCATCCACACCAGCTTCCATTGCCGTTTCCATCTTATTCGAAATTGTCATCAGTTCGAGAACTTTAGCCACTTCCTCCTCATCTCCTGATACCACTTTCTTCACATCATCCGAATTATCTTCACCGAATTTTGCTGCTGTATCTTTAATCGCCTGCTGCTCTTCCTCTGTCAGTGCAACATCATAGTCAGATGCATGCTGTGAAACAAGATACATATTCTCCAGATTCTCAAGAATACTCTTCTTTGTCTGCTCCTCATATGTCTGATCGTCTGATACTTCCTTTGCCCACATCTCTTCTGCTGTTGTTCCCATCATACTCGCATAGTAGGTTTCATACTGAGCCTGCTGCAATCTTGCGTAAAAATTCGCGACTCCAAGTGTAATCTTCTCATCACCAACTGTTGCAACTGTCTCATCTGTATTTATTGTTCCGCATCCTGTCAAAGATGTTGCTGTCAATGTGCCTGCCACTGCAAGCACTGCCAGCCTTTTTGCCAAACGTACCATCTGGTAAATCCTCCTCTTTTTACGTATTTACTTACGCAGCCATACTACCGCTCATTATATCGTGTTTTTTGTTCTATCACAACCCCAAACACAGAATCTCCTCAACTTCCCTGATCTAATCGAAGTTCGCGAATACTCTCTATAATTTCTCTTAGCATTTGCAGAACATTTTCCCCTTTCTCTTTTCCGCTTCTCCCTTTCTTTTGATAAAGGAAATACGGGACTGCTTCTGCTTTGAAAGTCATATTATTTCCATATTTCTTTAAAAGTGCCGGAATTTTTGCCGGATCCAGATTTGCTTTTTCATATAAGATAAATTTGTAGTCTTTTCCCTTTTGTTCTATCGCTGTAATATATGCAGAATGCGCAAGACTCTTAAGTGCTGCAATATGAAGAAGCTGCTGTACTTTTTTCGGAAGATCTCCAAAACGATCAATCAGTTCTTCTGTCATATCATCCATCTCTTCTTCTGTTTCAATTGTGGCAATTCTCTTATAAATATCCAATTTTTGATACTCGTTTTTAATGTAAGATTCCGGAATAAATGCATCTATATCAAGATCAATCGTTGTAGCATAGTCTGCTTCTTCTTTTTTACCTTTCAACTGACTGACAGCCTCATTAAGCATCTTGCAGTACAAGTCATATCCAACTGCTGCCATATGACCACTTTGCGACTCTCCTAGAAGATTTCCCGCACCTCGGATCTCAAGATCACGCATTGCGATCTTGAATCCCGATCCAAGATCTGTAAATTCACGAATTGCAGCCAGCCTCTTCTCTGCAACTTCTTTAAGCATCTTATCCCTCTGATACAGCAGAAATGCATATGCCATTCGATTGGATCTCCCAACTCTTCCTCGCAGCTGATATAACTGCGACAGTCCAAATCTATCTGCATCCTGTATAATCATCGTATTAGCATTCGCAATGTCCAGTCCTGTTTCAATAATTGTTGTCGATACAAGCACATCAATATCACCATTGATAAAATCATACATAATATCTTCCAACTGATGTTCATTCATCTGTCCATGTGCGTAAGATACCCTTGCATCCGGCACCAGTTTCTGCACACGAAGTGCTAGATCTGCAATATTTTCTACTCTGTTATAAACATAATAGACCTGTCCACCTCTGGCAAGTTCACGCTCAATAGCCTCACGAACCATCTCATCATTGTATTCCATTACATACGTCTGTATTGGCATACGATCCATCGGTGCTTCCTCAAGCACACTCATATCGCGAATTCCGATCAAACTCATATGAAGTGTTCTTGGGATTGGCGTTGCTGTCAGCGTCAACACATCTATATTTTCTCTTAATTTTTTTATTTTTTCCTTATGCGTCACACCAAAACGTTGTTCTTCATCTATGATCAGAAGTCCTAAATCTTTATATCCAACATCCTTTGAAAGCACTCTGTGTGTTCCGATCACGATATCAACCAGACCTTTTTTCAAATCCTCTACTGTTTTTTTCTGCTGCGCCTGCGTCCGAAAACGGCTCATCAAGTCAACACGCACCGGAAAATCTTTAAACCTTTGAATAAATGTATTATAGTGTTGCTGCGCAAGAATCGTTGTAGGTACAAGATAAACAACCTGTTTCCCTTCCTGCACTGCCTTAAAAGCTGCTCTTATCGCAATTTCAGTCTTACCATACCCTACATCTCCGCAGATCAGACGATCCATAATCTTCGTACTTTCCATATCTTTCTTTGTATCTTCAATTGCACGAAGCTGATCCTCTGTCTCTTCAAATGGAAACATCTCCTCAAACTCTCTCTGCCAGACCGTATCCGGTCCATAAACATAACCTTCTGTCTGCTGGCGCGTTGCGTAGAGTTTTACAAGATCTTTTGCGATTAACTGAACCGCTTTTTTTACCTGTCCTTTTGTTTTTTTCCACTGAGGTGTACCAAGCTTATTCAATTTTGGTGGCTTTGCATCTGCTCCTGCGTATTTCTGGATCAGATCCATCTGTGTTGCCGGTATATATAGAATTCCTCCGTCCGCATAGGAAATTTTCATATAATCCCGAGTAACAGTATCTACTTCGACTTTCTCAATCCCCTGATAAATTCCAAGTCCGTGATTCTCATGTACCACATAGTCTCCCGGTTTAAGTTCGGCAAATTCCTGGATTTTTTTTCCTTCATAAGTTTTTCTTTTCTTTTTTTTCTTTTTCTTACCAAAAATATCAGATTCCGAGATGACCGTAAACTTTAACATTGGATACTCGTATCCCTCTGAAATATAACCACAGGTTACCATAATCTCTCCCGGATTCACCTGCCGTTCCATCTCTTCACTGTAAAAACTGCTCAGATCATAATCTCTCAGATCTTCTGCAAGACGTTTTGCTCTTGTTCTTGAGCCCGAAACAAGAATCACGCGATACCCTGTTCTTTTCAGTTTCTTCAGATCTCGTGTCAGGAGCTCAAAGCTGCTATTATACGGATTGACAGTTTTAACCTGCAGACTGTAGACAGACCTTACTTTAAACATTCCACATTTTGATTCCAACATGGTAAATGCAATTCCATAATACTTGTTCATCTTTCCAATCGTATGATCTGTCTGTTCTACCTGAATCGGAATCTCATCTGCCTCGATACCTGCTTCTTCTCTGCTCTCCAAGCTGTGAAAGTACTCTTTTTCTACGATTTCTGCAGATTCTTGAAGACGTACCGGTTCATCCAAAAACAAGATTGTCTCCTTTACCGGAAAATATGCCAAAAAGCTTTCCGTTTCCATCTGCTTCCAGTTCTCAGTTGCCGGATAGATTTCTATTTCCTGTAAATTCTCTGTCGACCTCTGACTTTCCACATCAAAACTTCTAATAGAATCAACTTCATCTCCCCATAATTCAATTCGAACCGGATTCTCCTCTGTCAGTGGAAATACATCCAGAATCCCACCTCTGACTGCAAATTGTCCCGGACTTTCAACCTGGTTTTCCCTTTCATATCCTAATATCGAAAGGTTTTCCTGTAATTTCTGAAAATCCAGCGCCTCTTCTGCATGAATCTTAATCCTGTTCCCGTACAGTTCTTCTTTCGATGGAAGCCCATCCAGAAATGCGTCCATTGTTGTAACTACAGTAATTGCTTCCCGTCCTTTCTTCTCTACAATCGCACGCAATACTTCCATACGTTTCCCTGTCAAAAATGCGCCCTTAATATCTGCATGATAAAACAAAAGATCTCTTGCCGGATAAAACCATACATTTTCCTCCAGTACACGCCATTCTTCATAAGCCTGTTTTGCTTTTTCTTCACTGGAAAAAACGATGACTCTGTACTCAAAGCCATCGCTCAGTGCTTTCGCGAGATGTATCTTCTGTGAATTCACACATCCTGCGATTTGCAGGAAACCCGTTTTCTTTCTTCTCGAACTGACAATCTCCTGATAATCAGCCAGTTCTTTTAATGGTTCTAAAAAAGCCTGCATCTCTACTCGTCCTTCTTTTTACGATTATATTCGTTCATCGCTTCGCTCATCTGGTCACTCACGATCAGTTCCACCGCTTTTACCGCATTATCATAACCTTCGCTCATCAGTTCCTGTTCCGTTTTAGAAAAATGTCCTAAAACATAATCTGCAAGATCATACTTCGGTGGTTTTTCTCCAACTCCTACTTTTATTCTAGGAAAAACCTGTCCGCCAAGATGTGCAATAATATTTTTTATTCCATTATGCCCACCTGCACTGCCTTTTGCACGAATTCTTAATTGTCCTACCCCAAGACTGATATCATCATAAATCACGATCAGTTCCTTCTCAGGATCCACTTTATAATAGTCAATCACACTTCGGATACTCTCGCCACTAAGGTTCATATAAGTCTGCGGTTTTACCAAAATCACCTTCTGTCCTGCAATCATACCATTTCCAATCAAAGCTCGATGCTTCTCCATAGTTACATCTATATTATATCTCTCAGAAAGTCGATCTATAACATCAAATCCGACATTGTGTCTTGTTCCTTCGTATTCTTTCGTCGGATTGCCTAATCCTGCTATAATATACATCTTCTTCTTCCTTTCCCAAATACATTTTCCATTCTCATCTTCCCACTGTAAGCAACAATGACTTATTTTCATAGGTTTTCCTCTTGCAAACAGTAATCTTTATTTTACCGCATGTGTGAATATTTGTCATGCATAATTGCTCTGTAAATTCATAAATTGTATAAAAAGGGGGATACTCATGAAATCAAAAACTAAAATCATTGTCCTTCATATGAAGGAGGTCATCTATACTATTATTTTTGCTGCTCTCGGCATTCTTCTGATCCTTCTTCTGATTCTTATGTTCCATCCAAAAGAGCAGTCAGCAGAATCCGATCCGCAATGCTGCATTGCTGAAACTAACACTTCTTCATAAACACTCAAAAAATGCCACTTGCCGGGTTTGTACAGCAAAAAAGCCACAGTCCATCCTATCTGTGGCTTTTTGATCGCTTTTTCACAATCACTGCTATTTTAATTCTGCTTATCCTTCTACGATCAGATAAGTACCATCCGGCAGTGCAAACACTTCAGAAGCCTCTTCCAATTCTTCCTCTGACATCCCGTCTACATCCATGCCATTCTCTTCAAAGTATTCTCTTACTTCAGCCAGAGATTCTACAACAACTGCCATACAGTCCTCCAGAAAAGCTTCTGCTGCCTCAAGGGTCTCTGCTACTGGCTCATCAAAAAGCTGCTCCTGCTTCTCCAAAAAAGTCTTCAGACACTCTTCATTGTACTCTCCCATTACTTCTCCTCCTGTTTCTTAACAATCTTTCGTATCTCTTCCGCTGAATCAACAATACATTCAGCTCCGTCCTCTAAAAGAGCTTCTCTTCCACGGAATCCCCAGGACACAAGAATTGTCTGCATCCTTGCCGCGTGCCCTGTTGCAAAATCCACTTCTGAATCTCCGATGTATGCTGCTTCTTCCGGCAAAACCCCAAATGAACTGGCAATCGTCAACGCGGCCGTCGGATCCGGTTTCTTAGGAACTCCATCCTTCTGCCCCTGTATATGGTCAAAAAGTTCTTTTCCAAATACTTCTTCAACCACATGTACGGCCTGTCTGTCTGGCTTATTTGATAAAACTGCAAGTTTGATACCACTCTCTTTCAACTGCTGCAACATCTGTGGAATTCCTTCGTACGGAGCAACCTTATACATACAATTTGCATCAAATATCCTGGCATACGCTTCCACCGCCTCTTCAAGATGACACAGTTGTGTATCCCCGCCTGCCTTTAATGTCCGTTCAAGCAGAACCTTCGCCCCATCTCCAACGAACTGCCGGCACTGTTCCTTTGTGATCTGTGGCATTCCGATTTCTTTCATCGTCTCATTGACTGAATATTCCAGTGAATCTAATGTGTTTGTCAACGTTCCATCCAGATCAAAAATACAAGCCTTTATCATAGCTGCCTCCATACTTTATCATTGGTTACATTACACCATAACCATATCTGCTCTTTTCTGTTACTTTCTGTAACATTTTCTTCCCATTTATCATAGTATGAAGTCATAAAAATTTCAATACTTTCTCTCTATTTTCCAAGAAGATATTGTCTCATTGTTTTTAAAGCATTTTTCTCTAAACGGCTCACCTGTGCCTGCGAAATTCCAATCTGTTCCGAAACTTCCATCTGCGTCTTTCCTTCAAAAAATCGTAAACGGATCAGCCGTCTCTCTCTTTCATTCAGCCGTTCCATCGCAGCTTCTAAGGACAACTCTTCCACCCAGTTTTCTTCTCTGTTCTTCTTATCACTGACCTGATCCATCACATACAGTGCATCGCCACCATCATTATACACCGGTTCCTGAAGACTCATTGGTGTCTGTACTGCATCCAGTGCATAAACTACTTCTTCTTTTGAAAGTCCAATCTCTTCTGCGATTTCCTGAATGCTGGGTTCTTTCATATTTTTTCGAATATAACCTTCTCTTGTATAAATTACTTTATAAGCTATATCACGCAATGAGCGGCTCACGCGAAGGGAACTGTTATCTCGCAGATACCGGCGAATTTCTCCTATGATCATAGGAACCGCATAAGTAGAAAACTTCACCTGGCGATCTGGATCAAAGTTATCTACGGCCTTTACAAGCCCCACACATCCAATCTGAAACAGATCATCTGCATTTTCATTACTGCTGTCAAACCGTTTCATCACACTAAGCACCAGCCGAAGATTTCCTTTGATGTATTCTTCCCGCGCCAACTTGTCCCCCTGACGAATCCTGCGAAAAAGCTCCTCCTTCTCCTTTTCCCTGAGAAGTGGGAGCTTTGATGTATTCACTCCACACAGTTCTACCTTATTCACAACCATTGTAAGAAACCTCCTAAGTTTTTTTCTACTTAGAATCATTCTCACTCTTTGAATAAGATATTCCATGAAGTGCTGAATTTTATAAAGTTTTAGTCCTTGACAATCAAATATCCCATTTATCCGACAAATTATTAATCTGCGACTCGAATTTTGCTTTGTCTTTATTCGCGAGACCTTCGTTCTTGTAAATAACATCAAGTAAACGCCTTCCTGCTGCAACAAGACGTTCAAACGCCGCATCCGCTTTACGCTGTGCCGGTTTTTTCGCCTTCACCGGAATCTTTACACCTTCACTTAAGATCTCATTTGTCAAGAGGTCTGCTTCACTACACGGAAACGGTGCATAAGCCTGATATCCAAACTTTTCTTCCACCGTCTTTGCAAACTCTTCTGTTACAGTATCTTCACCATGCACAACGAAGACGCGTTGTGGCGCCTCTTTAAACGCTCCCAGCCATTTTAAGAGCCCATTCATATCCGCATGACCACTAATTCCATGAAGACTCTCAATTCTTGCCTTAACTTCAATCGGCTCACCGAACAGCTTCACATTCTTTTCGCCCTCGATCAGTCTGCGTCCTAAAGTGCCCATTGCCTGATACCCAACAAAAAGAATCGTACACTCTTCTCTCCACAAATTATGCTTCAGATGGTGACGGATACGACCAGCATCGCACATTCCGGAAGCTGAGATGATCACCTTTGGTTTCTCGATAAAATTGATCATCTTAGAATCATCACTTGTTGTTGCAGTCTTAAGTCCATCAAATATAAGTGGATTAATCCCTGCATTAACAAGTGCAAGTGCATCCTCATCAAAACACTCTCTCATATTTTTTGTAAATATCTTCGTTGCCTCAATTGCAAGCGGACTGTCCAGATATACTTCGAAATTCTGATATTCTTTTAATAATTCCTTTTCTTTGATCTCACGTATAAAATAGAGGAGTTCCTGAGTTCTGCCCACAGCAAAGGAAGGAATAACAACATTTCCCCCTTTATCAAATGTCTCTTTCAGGATTCTTGTAAAATCTCCCAGATAATCCGGTTTTTCCTGCG
>UMGR01044278.1_pt1 | contig 10872 bp, 7 predicted proteins | sample 1965321 | NCBI WGS metagenome assembly UMGR01 (sample SAMEA4836077, study PRJEB28245) | human gut metagenome | biome: gut microbiome; material: fecal sample | place: Denmark | collected 2008 | reverse complement strand
CATCCGCAGCTTTGACGGGAAGCGCTACTATTATTATGCGCATCTGCGCCAGAACTATCCGTACCGGGAACAGTTGAAGGAGGGCGATGTCGTGACGGCAGGGGATGTGATCGGCTATATGGGGCATACCGGGTACAGCACGAAGGAAAATGTCAACAACATAGACACGGTTCATCTGCATTTCGGGCTGCAGCTGATCTTTGACGAGTCGCAGAAAGAGGGAAACAACGAGATCTGGGTGGACTGTTATAATCTGACGCGCTTTTTGTATAAGAACCGTTCCGCGGTGCAGAAAGTGGGGGAAAGCAGGGAGTGGAAGAGGACGCTGCAGATGACGGATCCGGCGGTTGTAAAATATCAGAAAACCGTAAAAAAACAGTGAAAAAATATTGACAATAGAAGCGGGAGGGTGGAAAATTTTGATATACGGATAGGGAGGAGGAGTGTCTGTGATAGAACGTCGATGGATTCAAAAAGGGTATCGGATTTTTTTTGCTATTGCACTTCTTATCTGTGTGGGAGGCATTCCGGCATATGCAGAAGAACTGGTACCGGACGCTGGGGAAATCACCGGCAGGGTATTATTTATCAGTTCTTATTCCTATGCATGGGAGACGGTTCCGGAGCAGATTTGCGGAATAAAAGAAGCGTTGGGCGACGGTGTACAGCTGGATTATCAGTTTATGGATACCAAAAATGTCGAGACGGCGGAGAGTGAACAGCTTTTTTACCAGACGCTTGCATACTATCTGAAGATGGTTCCGGCGTATGATGTTGTGATTGTAGGGGATGATGCGGCGTTTCAGTTTGCAATGACGTATCGGGATGAGCTGTTTGCGCAGACGCCGGTTGTTTTTGAGGGAGTCAATGACGGGGAACTGGCGAAGAAGGCGGCAGCAGACCCGCTTGTGACGGGCGTGGTTGAGACGCTCTCTTATGAGAATACGATCACGCTGGCAAAGAAGCTGTATCCGGATGCAAGACAGGTGGTAGGAATACTGGATGATACGGTGACCGGAGAGGGCGAACGCAAGGAATTCCAGTATTACGATACTGTTTTTCCAGAGTTGGACTTTGTAGAGATCGACGCTTCAAAGCTCTCCCAGGAAGAATTAAAAAGACAGGTTGCTGCGCTGGGGGAGGAGAGCATTCTGGTCTATATTATGTGCAGCAGGGATGGCGACGGGAATGTGTACGCGGCGGCGGAAGCGATCCAGATGCTGAGTGATGTGGCGCAGATTCCGATGTTTTCAATTGTCTCGCACGGTATGGGAAAAGGATTTTTAGGCGGCGAGATTGTCTCGCAGGAACAGATGGGAAAAAGGGCAGGAGAAATGGCGGTGCAGATACTGGAGGGCACGGATTGTGCAGGGATCTCCATTGTGATGGAGCCGCCGAAGGTATATTGCTTTGATGAAAATGTGATGCGCAGGTTTGGAATCAGTGCATCAAAGCTTCCCGGGGATGCAGTCATCATCAATCACAGGGAGACCTTCTGGGAAAAGAACCGGGATACGATCAGGGCAACGCTGGTGATTGCTGCCGTGGCGTTGGCAATGGTGGCATGGCTGGCGGTGGACAATATGCGCCGACGCAAAATGAACGAAGTGATTACCAGGGCAAACGAAAAACTGTCTTACAGTGCACATTATGATGTACTGACACACCTTAAGAACCGTAGTGTCTTTATGGAAGATATCAGGCAGCGGATTGTCTCCGGGGAAGAATTTACGGTTTTTATGTATGATCTGGATAATTTTAAGCGGGTGAACGACACCTACGGACACAATACAGGGGACGAGGTGCTGCGCGAAGTGGCACTTCGGTCGCTGGCGGTGGAGGATGGCCATTTCACACCGTACCGCCTGGCAGGAGATGAGTTTGTAGCACTGATCGACTGCGGCGATTACAGGGTCATAGAGCGATATGCATCTGGTTTGATGGAACGTCTGCAAAAGCCGTGCAGAATGGGAGAGGCGGACGAGACACTGGGAGTCAGTCTCGGAATCGCGGTGTGGCCGGAACACGGAGCGGATGCAACGGAACTTCTGGCAGCGGCGGATGCTGCGATGTATACAGTGAAGAAAAACGGAAAAAATGGATTTGCATTTTATAAGGAGCCATGCGCACCGTAGGAAACGGTGCACATGGCTCCTTTTTAAGAGTAGAAAACGACTTATTTTTTCATGCCGGCGCGTTTTCTTAAGGTTGGATCAAGAATACGCTTGCGGATACGAAGACTCTCCGGTGTAACCTCCAGGAGCTCGTCGACATCGATGAAATCGAGTGCCTGCTCCAGACTTAAAATCTTAGGCGGAACCAGAGTCAGTGCCTCGTCCGCAGAAGAGGAACGCGTGTTGGTCAGGTGTTTTTTCTTGCAGACATTCAATTCGATATCCTCGGCTCTGGAAGAAGAACCGATGACCATGCCGGCGTATACTTTTTCGCCAGGTCCGATAAAGAGCGTACCGCGGTCCTGTGCGGAGAACAGACCGTAGGTTACGGACTCACCGGTCTCAAATGCGATCAGGGAACCGAGCTTGCGGTAAGCGATCTCGCCCTTGTACGGTGCATAGCCGTTGAAAATGGTGTTGATGATACCGTTACCCTTGGTATCCGTCATAAATTCACCACGGTAACCGATCAGGCCGCGGGACGGGATGTTGAACTCCAGACGTGTGTAACCGCCGGTAATCGGTTTCATGTTCAGCATTTCGCCCTTGCGCTGGCTTAACTTTTCGATGACGGCACCGGTAAATTCATCCGGTACATCGACATAAGCAAGCTCCATCGGCTCTAACTTCTTGCCGTTCTCATCCGTGTGGTAGAGAACTTCAGCTTTGCTGACGGCAAACTCATAACCCTCGCGGCGCATGTTCTCAATCAGTACGGACAGATGAAGCTCACCGCGGCCGGATACTTTGTAGGAATCCGGGCTGTCCGTTTCCTCGACACGCAGAGAAACATCGGTGTTTAATTCGCGGAACAGACGGTCTCTTAAATGACGGGAGGTAACGAATTTACCCTCCTGTCCGGCGAGCGGGCTGTCATTTACGATGAAATTCATGGACAGTGTCGGCTCGGAAATTTTCTGGAACGGAATGGCAACCGGATTCTCAGGTGCGCAGATGGTATCACCGATATGGATATCTGCAATACCGGAAATAGCTACGATGGAACCGATCTTTGCCTCTGTGACATCCACCTTGTTCAGACCGTCAAACTCGTAAAGCTTGCTGATGCGGACGCGTTTCTGCTTGTCAGGCTCGTGGTGGTTGACAACAACCGCCTCCTGATTGACTTTTAAGCAGCCGTTGTCGACCTTTCCGATACCGATACGTCCGACATATTCGTTGTAATCGATGGTGCTGATCAATACCTGGGTGTTGGCGTCCGGATCGCCCTCCGGTGCAGGGATATAGTCAAGGATCGTGTCGAACAGCGGAGTCATATCCTTTTTGTTGTTCACCAGATCGTCAAGCTCGCGGACTGCGTAGCCGTCTCTTGCAGAAGCAAAAAGGAACGGGCAGTCAAGCTGCTCCTCGGAAGCGTCCAGATCCATGAAAAGCTCAAGCACTTCGTCCACAACCTCGTTCGGACGTGCCTCCGGACGGTCGACTTTGTTGAGACACACGATAACCGGAAGAGAAAGCTCGAGCGCTTTCATCAGAACGAACTTGGTCTGCGGCATAACGCCCTCGAAAGCGTCAACGACCAGCACAACGCCGTTTACCATCTTAAGGACACGCTCAACCTCGCCGCCGAAATCAGCGTGGCCAGGGGTGTCGATGACGTTGATCTTAGTTCCTTTATAAGTAATCGCTGTATTTTTGGAAAGAATCGTGATACCACGCTCTCTCTCAATATCATTAGAGTCCATGACACGCTCCTGAACCTCCTGGTTCTCACGGAACACGCCGCTCTGTTTTAACAATTCATCGACCAGAGTGGTCTTGCCGTGATCGACATGGGCGATAATTGCAATGTTACGGACATCTTCACGTTTCATTTTCATATACAAAATCTCTCTTTCCTGTGTGAAACCTAGTCTAAAAAAGTAACCAATCTATTTTATCATATTTTCGGAGATGCGCAAGTGGTACTTGCGACAAAATCCGCCATTTCATTCCCTTTGTTATCGACATGTTGCATGAAAATTCTGGGACCGGACGTGATAAAAATAATGTGTCAGGCAGATCATACCAGCAGAACGGAACGAAAAAGAAGAACAACGCAAAAAAGAGTATGATCGTAAGAAGGGAGAAAGATTCATGGCAGATAAAATTTTTGAAAACAACCAGGTGTCAATTATGGGGGAGATTGTATCCGATTTCCGGTTCAGTCACGAAGTGTACGGAGAGGGATTTTATATGGTGGATGTGGCAGTGAACCGCCTGAGCAATTATCTGGATTACATTCCGCTAATGATATCCGAACGGTTGATTGACGTAAATGCAGATTACATAGGACAGATCATTTATGTGAACGGGCAGTTCCGTTCGTTTAACCGGCACGAGGAGAAAAAGAACCGCCTTGTCTTATCGGTGTTCGTGCGGGAACTGGAGTTTTTGGAGGAGCTGCAGGAGGATATGAAGAGCAACCAGATTTTCCTGGACGGATATATCTGTAAGGAACCGATTTACCGGAAGACGCCGCTGGGACGGGAGATTGCGGATCTTCTGATCGCCGTCAATCGTTCCTACGGAAAATCAGACTATATTCCATGCATCTGCTGGGGCAGAAACGCCCGGTTTGCCTCTGGCTTTGAGGTGGGAGGCCATGTGCAGGTATGGGGCAGAATCCAGAGCCGGGAATACGTCAAAAAGATCTCGGAGCTTGAGACGGAAAAACGGGTGGCTTACGAGGTGTCCGTCAGCAAGGTGGATTTTTTAGAGGAATAATCGAAAGTTCCGTTATTGACAACCGTTGTTGATAGTGCTATGTTAATTTTAACTATATGATACATATTTTGATAGAGGTTGCGTGCTTTAAGAGTAGCTTCCCGGATGTGACAGGCACAGGGGAAGGGAAGCAAAAGGAAAGCATGCCGAAAGAGCAAGGCACCTGCTGCCCTGGTTCTTGGGCATAAAGCTAAGAACTTTATGACTGTCATCTTTGCAGATGGGGCGCTATCGGTTCTGTATAATGGCATGCAGATATGCGGCAGAAGAATCAGACCGGCTCACCGAGCCGGCTTTTTTTTACTTTTTGTTCTGACTCTGATCTGACAGGGGCAAAATTGTACCATGGGCATATATTAACATAGGAGAAACGGAGGATTGACATGGCGATATTCAAGGGCGCTGGTGTAGCGATTGTTACACCCATGAAGGAAAATGAAGAGGTAAATTACGACAAGCTGGAGGAACTGGTCGAATGGCAGATTGAGCAGGGAACGGATGCGATTGTGATTGTGGGAACGACCGGAGAGAGTTCGACGCTCACTACGGAGGAGCATTCCGACGTGATCCGGGCGGCAGTGCGTTTCGCAAAGCATCGCGTTCCGGTCATTGCCGGCACCGGTTCCAACTGCACCAGAGAGGCGATTCACCTTTCCGAAGAGGCGGAAAAGGCAGGAGCAGACGGACTTTTGGCTGTGACCCCGTACTACAACAAAGCGACACAGGGCGGATTGATCCGTTACTATACAGAGATTGCCGAGGCGGTAAAGCTTCCGATTATCATGTACAACGTTCCTGGACGTACCGGCTGCAATATTATGCCGGAGACCGCAGCCACACTCTTTAAGAACGTGGAGAACATTGTGGGTATCAAGGAGGCGACCGGTAGTCTGGCTCAGGCATCCAGGCTGATGTACTTAACGGACGGCAAGATTGATTTGTATTCCGGCGAGGACGGCATCGTGGTGCCTCTGATGGCAATCGGTGCGATCGGTGTGATTTCCGTGTGGTCGAATGTGGCGCCGGCGGATGTGCACGATATGTGCGCGGCTTTCTCCGCGGGGGATCTTTTGCGCGCGAGAGAACTGCAGTTAAAGGCACAGCCGCTTGTGGATGCGCTGTTTTCCGAGGTAAACCCGATTCCGGTGAAGAAAGCATTGAATCTGATGGGACTGGAAGTGGGACCGCTTCGTTCCCCGCTCACGGAGATGACACCGGAGAATGCCGCGAAGCTTGCAGAAGCGATGAAAAATTACGGAATAAAGTTAGCATAAAAGAACAGATGACTCCGGCGGAAGGGAGCCGTAAGGCCATCCGCCGGAGTATGTGTCTGCACCGCCGGCTGCATGCGGCACGCGGAGCGGGCAGTACAGAGAAGAGAGGATAACGTACGATGATTAAGGCAATCATGAATGGATGCAATGGTAAAATGGGACAGGTCATCTCCACAATCTGCAAGGAGGATCCGCAGATTGAGATCGTGGCGGGAGTGGATCTCTATGACGGGATCAAAAATGACTATCCGGTATTCCCGAATATTTCCGTCTGCGATGTGAAGGCGGATGTCATCATCGATTTTTCCAATGCGAAGGCCGTGGACGATCTTCTGGTCTATAGTGTGGATAAAAAGATTCCAGTGGTTCTGTGCACGACGGGATTGTCGGAGGAACAGATGGAGCAGGTAAAGGCGGCATCGGGGCAGGTAGCAGTATTAAAGTCCGCGAATATGTCGCTGGGAATCAATCTGCTGATGCAGCTTTTAGCGCAGGCGGCAACGATTCTTGCGCCGGCAGGATTTGACATGGAGATCGTGGAGAAGCATCACAACCAGAAGCTGGATGCACCGAGCGGCACAGCGCTGGCGCTGGCGGACTCCATGAATGATGCGCTGGGACATGTCTATGAATACAAATATGACAGAAGCAGCGAGCGCAAAAAGAGAGATCCGCACGAGATCGGAATCTCGGCAGTGCGCGGAGGCAGCATCGTCGGGGAGCATGAGGTCATCTTCGCGGGACTCGACGAGGTCATTGAGTTCAAGCATACCGCATATTCCCGCAGCGTCTTTGGAAAAGGGGCTGTGGAGGCGGCAAAGTTCCTCGCTGGGAAAGAGGCAGGATTTTATGATATGCAGGATGTGATCCGGGCAACGATGGAACAGGCAGACTGATTGGACAGGCAGACGGATAAGGCAGATTGAAAGCAGATACAGATGGATCGAATGGGAACAGGAGCGTGGAAACGTTTTCTGTTCCCATTTTTATACAGGGCAGAAAACGAACAAAATCTGGTCAGCAGTGCGCGGATATGTTACTATTTGAGAGGTATCTTCGATTTTGATATTCTGAGGGGGAACATATGGAAAAATATATGGAAACAGATCTGCGGTATTTAAAAAGTCTGGCAAATCAGTATCCGACCGTGGCTGCGGCAGCGACGGAGATCATTAACCTGCAGGCGATTTTAAGCCTGCCAAAGGGAACAGAACATTTCATTACAGATATTCACGGCGAGTACGATCAGTTCCAGCACGTGATCCGGAACGGTTCCGGAGCGATTAAGCGCAAGATCGAGGAAGAATTCGGGAATGCGATCAGTGCGGGAGAGAAGAAAGCGATTGCGACCCTGATCTATTATCCGGAGCAGAAGCTAGAGCAGGTGTTAAAGACAGAAGAAAATATGGAGGACTGGTATAAGGTCTCCCTGTACCGGCTGATCCGCATCTGCAAGAGCGCTTCGTCAAAATATACCAGATCCAAGGTGCGAAAAGCGCTGCCGAAAGATTTTGCGTATGTGATCGAGGAACTGCTGACCGGAAGACCGGATGTCTCCGATCAGGAAGCTTATTATAATGAGATCATCCGGTCTGTGATCCGCACAGGCAGGGCGCCGGAGCTTGTGATTGCGTTCTGCAATCTGATCCGCAGGCTTGTGGTGGATCATCTACATGTGGTGGGAGATATTTTCGACAGGGGACCGTACCCGAATCTGATTATGGATACCTTGATGCAGCATCATTCCGTGGATATTCAGTGGGGGAACCACGATATATACTGGATGGGAGCGGCGGCGGGAAGCAGACCCTGCATCTGCAACGCGATCCGTATCTCTGCCAAGTACGGCAATCTGAACCTTTTAGAGGACGGATACGGCATCAATCTGGTGCCGCTCGCCAGACTTGCCATGAGCAGATACGACAAGGATCCCTGCACCTGCTTTAAGCTGGATTACCGGGAGGATGAGTACGATGTGCGTGACGCCATGCTGGATGAGAAAATGCACAAGGCGATTACGGTGATCCAGTTCAAGCTGGAGGGACAGATGATCATGCGTCACCCGGAGTTCGGGATGGATGAGCGGCTTTTGCTGGACAAGATCAATATCGAAAAAGGAACGGTGTGTGTGGAGGGGAAGGAATACCCGATGAAGGATCTGAACTTCCCGACGATCGACTGGAAGCATCCGTATGAACTGTCATCGGAGGAGGAGGACGTCATGGAGCGGATCACGCAGGCGTTCTTGAACTGTGAAAAATTACAGCGTCACGTCCGTTTTCTGTTCACACAGGGCAGCCTGTACAAGGTCTACAACGGGAACCTGCTCTACCACGGCTGTGTGCCGATGAACGAGGACGGAACCTTTACCAGAGTAAATGTGTACGGAAAAGAATATTCCGGCAAGGCGCTCTACGATGTGCTGGAGAATTACGCGAGAAAAGGGTACTACGCGATTGATCCCGGGGAGAAGAAAAAGGGGCTGGATATCTTGTGGTTTATCTGGGAAAACCAGAATTCCCCGGTGTTCGGAAAAGCAAAAATGACGACGTTTGAGCGCTATTTTATCGCGGACAAGGCGACGCACCAGGAGCCGAAGAACCCGTACTACCGCCTGCTGGAGGAGGAAGAGGTGGTCAACCGCATCCTCTCGGAATTCGGGCTTGAGGGCGCGGAGGCACATATCATCAACGGCCATATTCCGGTGGAGGCGAAGCGGGGAGAGTCCCCGGTAAAATGCGGCGGGAAGCTGCTCATTATTGACGGCGGATTCTCCAAGGCCTACCAGCCGAAGACGGGGATTGCGGGATATACGCTGATCTATAATTCCTACGGTCTGGTGCTTGCGGCGCATGAACCGTTTGAGTCGGTCGAAAAGGCGGTGCAGGACGGAAGCGATATCGCGTCGCATACGATTCTGGTGCAGCATGTCGTGCGACGCAAGCTGGTGGCGGATACGGACATTGGAAGGGAGCTGCGCGCTTCGATCCGTGATCTGGAGGCGCTGCTGCAGGCATACCGGGACGGCATCCTGGTGGAGAAGATTTAAATAGAAAGATAGAAGGAAGCAGGAAAAGAATATGTATATCGGAAATCATCTCTCGGCGTCAAAGGGCTATGCGGCGATGGGGCGGATGGCAGTGAAGCTGGGAGCAAATACATTTGCATTTTTTACAAGAAATCCGAGAGGAGGTGCGGCAAAAGCGATTGATCCGGCGGATGTGGAAAAGCTGCTGGAACTGATGCGGGAGCAGCAGTTTGGAAAACTGGTGGCGCATGCACCTTACACGATGAATCTGTGCGCGGCGAAGGAGGATATCCGCAAGTTCTCCAAGGAGATGATCGCGGACGATCTGTGCCGGATGGAGTACACGCCGGGGAATTACTACAATTTTCATCCGGGTTCCCATGTCGGACAGGGGGCGGATGCCGGAATCGAATGGATTGCGGAGGCACTTAACGAGGTGCTCACGCCGGAGCAGACGACGACGGTTCTCCTTGAGACGATGGCGGGAAAAGGCAGTGAGGTGGGAAGAAGCTTTGAGGAACTGCGCGCGATTATTGACCGTGTAGAGCTGTCCGATAAGCTTGGCATCTGTCTGGATACCTGTCATGTCTGGGATGCTGGATATGATATTGCGGGAGATCTGGATGGTGTCCTGGAGGAATTTGACCATGTGATCGGTCTGAACCGCCTGTGCGCGGTACATTTTAACGACAGCATGAACGACCGCGGTTCGCACAAAGACCGCCATGCCTGCATCGGCGAGGGAAAGATCGGGCTGGATGCGATGCGGCGTGTGGCGACGCATCCGCTGCTTTCGGACAAGCCGTTTATTCTGGAGACTCCGAATGACGATGAGGGATACCGCAGAGAGATTGCACTTTTCCGGGAGTGGAGGGAGTAGATAAGAATCCAGAGAAATACATTGCTTTTTAGAAGTGTGTGTGTTATACTTCAAATCACATGAATGCGAAAGCTTTTTCATGCAAATATTTGCCCACCAAGAGATTGGTTAAGCCCATACGGACAGGCGGGGCAGCTGCCGATGGTGGAGAGATCCACGTTATTGATTGAGTTAGAAGCTCAAATTTTATAAGTTGATGACGACTGCAGGCGAAGGACTGCAGGACCCTGAATCGTATGCGATAGAGATATCACTTGTGAAACGGTCAATAAGAGTAGTAATAGCAAATATTTGCTGGCGAAGATGCCAACGTAGACTCTGATAATAGTTTTTGCAGCATGTAGGACAGATTACATAAAGTATGACTATGAGAATGTGACAAGGCAGGTGATGTGTGCGCAGCATACAGGCATCTGTCTTTTTTTGTGTAATAGGAAACTTCGTCCCTATTACATAAAAACGCTCCGGGCAGGATTCTTTCTTGTGCTACAGAAGATGCCGTGTTATGCGAAAGCATGAAAGTCATGCTTCCTGTAGAGCCAAAAGCTCTGCCGGACGGCATGCGTACTGCGGCAGGGAGCATCAAAACAGAATGTGAGGAGAATCATGGAAGCAGGATCCCAGAAGCGCGCTCCGGTCTACGAAGCGCTGGAACAATTAAAAAAGAGAAGAGTCGTTCCTTTCGATGTGCCGGGGCACAAGAGAGGGCGTGGCAACCCGGAGCTCGTGGAACTTCTGGGGGAGAAATGTGTGAGTCTGGATGTGAATTCCATGAAGCCGCTTGACAAC
>UMGR01035419.1_pt1 | contig 10875 bp, 9 predicted proteins | sample 1965321 | NCBI WGS metagenome assembly UMGR01 (sample SAMEA4836077, study PRJEB28245) | human gut metagenome | biome: gut microbiome; material: fecal sample | place: Denmark | collected 2008 | reverse complement strand
GTTCAGAAGGATGAATCATTGGCCGAATTTCCATAAGACGTGGAATTGCTCTAAAGAAGTCGGACAAATTCTAGGGATAGCGCTGTCTTCGGAAAATGAGGTAATTTACGTGTTTGAATGTCAGATTTCGGAGCCAATCAATGTCGGACCGGTTCTTAGTCGGAAACGCCAAGGCGCTCAGGATGCCGTCGATACGCTCGAGACGTTCGAGGCGTTCGAGGCATTCGACAAGCATGGCCCTGCCGGCCTTTGTCCGCGGCGTGGATGCTGAAGCGCTCTATTTTTTTCTGGCGCTTTTTCGTACTGGAACGCTCCCGCGTGCGGCCGAGCAGCTCGGCATCAGTCTCTCGAGCGCCAACCGCATGCTCGCGAAGTTCCGCACCTATTGGGACGATCCGCTTTTTGTGAGAAGCGGATTTCTGATGCAGCCGACCACAGCGGCCAAACGCCGTTATGACAAGGTGCTTTCCCTCATGCATGTGCTTGAGGATCTGCGGCGCGACGACGAATTGGATCCAAGAACCCTTTCGCGCACGGTTCGCACGGCCTGCTACGACAATGCATTTGCGCTCTGCATTGCCTCGATTTTTGCTGACTTTACGGCCCGCATGCCGCATGTGCGGCTGCGCGCCACGCAGGCCGATGAACATCTCTTTGATTATCTGCGTGAGGATCTGCTCGATCTGGTGTTCTTTGCCCGGCAGGGACTCCACCCAGATATTCATTCTGCGGCGCTCCTCACCACGCCGTACGTCTGTCTGGTGCGGCGCGGACATCCTCTCTCTGAACGTGCGGCGGCTTTGGGGCCCCTTGAACGCGAAGATCTTGAAGCCTTCCCGCAGGTGCTCATCAATGCCCAGCCCGACCGCTACCGTGCTCCCAACAGTCCCGGCAACGGCTGGTTTAATCCCAAAAATCCAGACCGCATCGCACTGGTGACGCCCTTCTTTCTTGCGGCATCACTTTGTCTGGAAGAGACGGACTGCTACGCGATTGTGCCCAAGGCAACGGCCGAACTCGCACTCGACCCGCGGCGCACAGCGATCCTTGAGCTTTCCGATGCCGCGCCAAAACTCACCGTTCGATTGGGCTGGCACGAGCGTACGCACGCCGATCCGGGATCGCAGTTGATCCGCGCGCAGCTCTTGGCGCTGATTCAAAAGCGCTTTGGGCGGCCGGCAGGAGAGTAGCTATGCTGCATTCGCTATGGATTCTTGCGGCCACTTTTTTTACGGTGCTCACCTATGTGTTCGTGAAGTGGGTGCCGCCGCAGTACGAAATTTGGGACATTTTCTTCGTCCGTTCCTGCTACATGGCTTTCTTTGCCGTTCTGATGGCGGCGGCTGCTAAGACGCCGCTCAAAACAAAGATCCCGAAGGCGCATATCGGCCGAGCGATATGCGGCATGCTCGCGTTGCTGATCAACATCGTGACCGTACAGCATCTGCAGATCGGCACGGCTGAGACGCTCTTTTACACCATGCCGCTTTTCGTTTCGCTCTTTGTGATCATTGAAAAGATGCGTCTTGGCGAGCGCACCGACTGGGTGTTGGTCGGTTCTGTGCTTTGCGGTTTTGCGGGCATCTGCACGATGGGCGCTCAGCTCGCACAGACATTAGGATGGGGACGCGGCCGGCCGCTGCTTTGCGCCTGTCTGCAGTTTTCCGCCATTTTGTTTGCCGTCTTTTTCGGCTGGCTCTTTTTTGACGAGAAACTTGAGTCTTTCGCCACGGTCGGCATCGTGATCATTATCGCTGCCGAGCTCGCCGCTGCCGTTATCGGTTTGCGCAGCCGAGCGCGTCGCAGTTCATCTGCGTGAATAATCTAATGAAAAACGCCGCAGACGGCATTGGTCTGCGGCGTTGCGGATCACCAGCATTGGGACTATTGAGCAGTCTGAATGCTTGAGACCGAAGTTTTTAGAACCGGTCGAGACCGCGTTCCTTGAGCTGATCCATTTCGTCGAGATTGACGGGAGGCGTCTTCTTGCGGCGCAGGCGGAGCTTCAGACGGCTGAAACGGCGGCCCTTGCGCGGCGAGGGTTCGAGCGAGAAAGGTTCTCCGCCGCTCGGCGAAAGCGCCCCGTATTCGGGGGTTTCGCCCAGCATGAACTTCGTGTCGTAATCCTTCAGAACTTTGGCGACAAGACCCGAGAGCGCAAGCAGAGCGATCACGTTCGGGATCACCATGATGCCGTTGAAGAAGTCAGCAAGTTCCCAAACCAGCGTTACGTGGAGGAAGGAGCCGAGCATCAGGAAGCACAGAACAAGCACGCGGTAGCTCTGCACCCAGCGCAGACCGAGGAGATACTTGACGTTTTGTTCGCCGAAGAAGTACCAGCCGACGATCGTCGTAAAGGCGAAGAAAAAGAGGCAGATCGCAACGAAGCCCGGACCGATGTCGCCCAGACCGGCTGTAAAGGCGGCCTGCGTGAGGACGATGCCGGTGCTCTTGCCGTCAAGCACGCCAGTCGTGAGAATGACGAGTGCGGTCATGTTGAGCACAATGAAGGTGTCAAAGAATAGGCCAACATAAGCCACTAGGCCCTGTTCGCACGGGTGCTTAACCTGTGCGAGTGCATGTGCGTGCGGGGTGGAGCCCATGCCGGCTTCATTGGAAAAAAGACCTCTGGCAACGCCGTAGCGAATGGCTTCCTTCAGACTCGCTCCAATGATGCCGCCCGTCGCTGCAGACGGATCGAATGCGCCGACGATGATCTCCTTGAAAGCAGGCAGGATCATGTCGTAGTTGCTGAAGATGATGGTGAGAGAGCCCAGGATGTACACCACAGCCATGAGCGGCACCATTTTTTCGGCAAAGCTTGCGATACGGCGCACGCCGCCAATGAAGATGAAGCCGGCAATGGCAAAGACGAAAATGCCGGTAGCCCACTGCGGAATTTCAAAGGCTTTGTGGAAGCCGTCGGCAATAGAGTTGGCCTGAACCATGTTGCCGATGAAGCCGAGCGCGATGATGATCGAGACGGCAAAGAACGCAGCCAGGGGCTTGTTGTTGAGGCCGCGGCTGATATAGAAGGCCGGGCCGCCCATAATTTGGCCGTGTGCGTCACGGGCACGGAATACCTGAGCGAGCGTAGCCTCAGCAAAGATCGTAGCCATGCCGAAGAATGCGGCAAGCCACATCCAGAAGATGGCGCCGGGACCGCCCATGGCAATGGCTGTGGCAACGCCGGCGAGGTTGCCGGTGCCGACCTGTGCGGAAATCGCAGTGGCGAGCGACTGGAAGGAACTCATACCGTCCTTGCCTGCTTTGTCGCCAAAGAGTGTGATGCCGCCGAAGACCTTGCGGAAGGCTTGTCCGAAGCGGCGGATCTGAATGAAACGCAGCTTGATGGTGAGATAAATGCCAGTGCCCACCAGAAGCGGGATTAGGCAGTACATGCCCCAGAGCAGTCCGTTGACACTCTGAACGAGCTGGGTAAAGTCGTCCATTTCCATGGGCGATTCCTCCTACAGGAGCGATGGTCGAAGAAAGCAATACCCACGGGTTGCGCCCGTCCGAGAGATTGGGGGCATATCCGCTGTGCCGACATGCAGAGGCATTCTTGGCTGGATATCTCATGCGGCCGACCGCCGCTCTGGTTTTATTGATAGTTGGCGCCGGCTCCCAGTTGCAGCCGGATCTTTGATTGTAGGTGGAGGTGCAGATGTGTTTTCTCTTTGCTCATCCCCTGTATAGGTGAGGGATATATTGCCTAGAAAAGTGAAAAATAGGCAATTTGAGAGTGCTCTCCCAAGCTGCTCTCAGACGTGTATGATGCGGTTTTCTCCACAAATCTTGGCTGATCTCATGGCTGCCCGCATCATTAGAATTCTTATTTGGCTCTGCCTTGCCGCCTGTGCTTTCTGGATCATCAATGCTGTCGTAAGCATGATCTGGTATGTCTTGCGATAAGGAAAGCCTTATTCGGTGAAGTCTTCGGGAAGGAGCAGCATCGCGCCTCCGCGCTCGGCAGCCCTGAGCTTCTTAGCTGCTTTTCGCAGCAGTTTGTCCCGAGTGATGAGCGCCGTGCTGCCGACGCCGCAGATATTGGCTGCGGCTTTCGTGAGGATGAGAAACTTCTGATCCTCGGGGTCTCGGCAGCGCACATTTTCAGAGTCAAGCGCCTGAGCAGCCTCTGTGAGCATGTCTTTTGAGGGCATGCGTATGAGTTTTCCCCAGCGTTCGAGCATGGTGAGTGCGCGCGCGGCCGCTTCTGCTTCGAGCATTTGTTTGACCGGACGAGCGGCGACCCCCGCAAGTTCCAAGAGCGTTTCATGGGAAGCTGCCGGCACGATCCGCCCAGCTTTGAGTGCGCAGCCCAGCGGCGAATCCAATTCGCTCTCATCCCGCCAGAGCGTGCATTCAAGAACGACGTGCGTGTCAAGGATGACAATGCGTTCTGCGGAGCTGCGAAGGAGCGGCGCCGCAGAGGCTTCGATCCGCTTGACGGCGGCGTAAAGCTCGGGAGGAAACATGGTGCGGGTGAGGGATGCGGAACGTCAAAAGAAGGAAAAGGCTTCGGCCGTATCGGTCGAAGCCTTTAGAAGGCGAAGCGAGAGGACTCCAGTCTCGGAGTCTTTCGTCGTCAGCCCTCAGCCGAGGAGCGCCGCTACGTGAGCGCGTTCGCTTTCAAGCTCCGCGACGGACTTGGCGATCGTCGCGCGAGCAAAGTCAGAGAGTTCAAGTCCCTGAACGATTTCCCAGCGGCCGTCCTTCGTTGTGCAGGGGAAACCGAAGAGGAGCCCCTCGGGAATGCCGTAGGAACCGTCGGAGGGAACCCCCATCGTTACCCAGCGGTCCCCCGAACCCAGGACCCAGTCACGGATGTGGTCAATGGCGGCGGAAGCGGCAGAGGCCGCTGAGCTTGCGCCGCGCGCTTCAATGATGGCTGAGCCGCGCTTGGCGACGATCGGGGTCATCGTTTCCTGATAGTAGCTGCGGTCGACGAGTTCGAGCGCAGGGCGTCCCTTGATGAGCGCATGGTCGAGATCCGGGAACATCGCCGGGGAGTGGTTGCCCCAAACGGCAGCGTGCGTGATGTCGTTTACCGACACCTTGGCCTGCGTTGCCGTCTGAGCCATCAGGCGGTTCTGATCAAGACGCAGCATTGAGGTGAAGTTTTCGGGCTTGAGATCCGGAGCGCTCTTCATGGCGATCCAGGCATTGGTATTGCAGGGGTTGCCGACCACGAGCACCTTGCAGTCGCGCGAGGCGGCTTCGTTGAGCGCACGGCCTTGAGCGACAAAAATCTCAGCATTGGCATTAAGCAGATCAGCACGCTCCATCCCTTTGGAGCGAGGGCGGGCGCCGACAAGCAGCGCGACATCGGCGTCGCGGAAGGCGGTCGTCGCTTCCGGGGAATTTTCCAGTCCGGCCAGCAGCGGAAAGGCGCAGTCGTCAAGCTCCATCATGACGCCCGTCACCTTTTGCTGGCTTTCAGGGGAGGCGCGGTCAAGCAGCTGCAGAATAACGGGCTGGTCGGGCCCAAACATGTCGCCGGCGGCGATGCGGAAAAGGAGAGAGTAGCCGATGTTGCCGGCTGGTCCGGTAACGGCAACGCGGATGGGTTTCTTCATGGTCAAATCTTTTTTTCAAAGTTGAACGGCCGGCAGGGACCCGGCCTTCTTTTTCATCGCGCAAAGTCTAGCAACTACCATCATCAATAGGAACTCCCTTTGCGCAGAAGTTCAAAGCCATAAGCCTCTTTCCAATCAAGACATAGGCGCCAGACTTTCGCTCAAGCCGTCAAGCAATCTCGTGATACAGAAGAGTTCGATCGACATCGAACTAACAGCATCGTCTTGTGCTAAGGTTTCCACGAATGTTTGAGGCTGCTGGCGTTTCTCATGATGCTTTGTCGATTGCTTCCAATGAAGCGCCGGCGTCCGCGAGGCGCAATGCGCTTGAGCGGACCGCAGAGCAGCATCCCAACGACAATTTCTAGAAAAGGACATCCCATCATGCAGAACAACGTTTTCCTTCGTCTCGCGCAGGAACGCTATACGACTAAGCATTACAACGATCAGCAGATTCCGCGCGAAGAGTTTGATACGCTGCTTGAAATTCTGCGTCTGACCCCCACTTCGGTCAATGCTCAGGCGCTTCATTACTTTACGGCGACCTCACAGGAAGCCCGTGAACGTCTGCTCCCCGCCTTTCCCGAATTCAACCGCGACCGTATTACCGGTGCGAGCGATGTGGTGGTCTTTACCGTACCCAAGACGCTGACGGAGGCGCATTTGCGCCGCGTACTGGATAAAGAGGAAAGTGACGGCCGCTTCCCCAATGCAGAAGTGAAGAACGCTCAGGATCAGGGGCGCCGTTATTTTGCGGGCCTGCATCAGGGGTCTGAAGCAGAGCTCGTGGCATGGGAGGCTCGTCAGGCTTACATCGGCATGGGGTTCCTCCTCTTCGCCGCAGCCGGCATGGGCATCGACTCGACGGCGCTCGAAGGCGTTGATTTTCCGAAGCTCAATGAAATTCTCGGGCTTGACGAGAAGAATCTGACGGCGATTGCTGCCGTGAGTCTCGGGTACCGTAGCCCGAAGGACGGCAATGCCCAGCGTCCGAAGTCCCGTCTGACCCGTGATGAGCTCTTCACGTCGCTTGACTAAGTCCAAACTCAGCGCGTAGGCGTAGAGTGCCTTTATGCGCAGGGAACTGCAAAAAGCCGGCGTCCGTTCAGTACGCCGGTTTTTTGATGTCTGAGATCACACCTCATAAGAGAGAGGATGCCATGAATTCGATGCTTGAATTGGTGAAGTACCGTTATACCGCGAAGCGCTATGACGCGAATAAACCCATTTCCGATGAGACGCTCAATGATCTTCTGGAAGTGCTCCGTTTGTCGCCATCATCGGTGAACATCCAGCCGTGGCAATTTTATGCCTTGAAGACGAAGGAAGCACTCCATGCCATTCGTCCGGCCGTCAAGGATTTCAATCTCGAGCGTACGGAGCATGCGCCCGTCATTATTGTTTTTGCCATCGAGAAGCACCTCGACGATGCATATGTCCATCGCTTGATGGCTCAGGAAACCGCGGACGGGCGCTTTCGCGGACAGTTTGCTGATCCCGAGTTTGCAGCGAAACTCGAGGCTTTCCGCTGCGCAAGCGTCAAGGCCTATTGCTCCGGCGCGGACCGCGGTGAATGCTGGGCCGCCAACCAGTGCCATATTGCGCTCGGTTTCCTGCTCTTGGCAGCTGCCGGCATGGGTGTTGACGCTACAACATTGGGCGGCATGCATTTCGAGAAGGTTGACGAAATTCTCGGACTTGCCGCCAAGGGACAGAAATCGGTGATGGCCTGCGCGCTCGGCTATCGCAGCAGCGACGATTGGAATGCGGACGCTCCGAAATCCCGCTTCCCGCTCGATGCCGTAGCAACGATTCTTTAAAAAGCTGCCCGTCCTCTGCTGCCGCAGCTCAAAGACGCGGCAGCGTTCTCCTGCGGCATCCGATGGATCTCAGCGTCTTAGATTGACGTGTACTCGGCTAAAATGGCGTCGCCCGCACTCATACGATGGCCTTCTTTGAGGAATTTGGAATGAAGCGCTACGCTCTTCAATCGCTTTGCAGCTCCCGCTCCCTGATTTCGGTTTTCTGCGCTTTGTACGCATGGACCGCTGGCGGGGCTTTGGCCGCATCCGCGCCCGAAGATGAAGCTGTGTTGGAAGCGCGCGCAGCACAAGCCGAGAAGGTGCTCGCGGATCGATCGTTTTATGAACGATGGAAAGAGTCTTCAGCGATCGATTCAGTGAAAACGGCTGCTCAGGTGAAGAGCGATGCTGAGGGCGTGCTCAAGCAAATTGAAGAGGCGCTGGCTGTCCAGCGCAGCTGGTGCGGCAAAAAGTTTTTTGTCAACAGCTGCATTGATGACGCTCGGCGCGCTTCATTTGACCGCGAACGCGAGGTCCGCGAGATCATTGTGGCGGCAGACGAAATCATCCGTCTCGACCGAGTGGAAAAGATGCGCGCAGAACAGGAAAAGAATGCGCTTGAACCTCGTCGGGAGCCCATGAAAATAGCGCCTAAGACGGTGAAAACCGATCCTCCGGAGCCTATGCACATTACGCCTAAGTCTGTGAAGGCACCCAGCCAGCCGATAGATATTGCGCCCAAGACCGTCAAAGAGCCTTCCGCTCCCATGGAATGGGAAAAGAAAACGGTTAAAGACGCTTCGGTCCCTCACGGCATGAACGGGAAGACGGTTAAGGACGCCGCTGCGCCGACGCCGATTCCAGGCAGTGAAATGCCTCACGATGCGGCGTCTGAGCGAGCCGCTGCCGAAGCGGCCAACGAGGCCTACTACGCGCAAAAACAGCTCGAAGCTCAAAAGCGCATGGAAGAAGCCGCAGAGCTCGCAGCCAAGCGCAAAGCGGATCGTGAGGCCAAGCAGCAGCAGTTCGAAAGGAGCTTGGATGAGCGCGAAGCTGCGCAAAAGCGCTATGAGGCCAATCAGAAGGAACGCAAAAGCAACCTGATGCAGTATTTCTGACGCTTGTCCATGACCTCTCCAAGCCAAAAAAATCAATGGGCGGAGCTCTTTGACGCTGCTCGCCCGCTCGAAGAGCGCACCGCACTCGCTTTCGCGGCTGACGGTCCTCTGGCTCGCCGTCAGACCAACTTCACGCCTCGTGAGGGGCAGCTTGCGTTTGCACAGGCCGTGGCCGAAGCCATTCAAAATAAGGAAACGCTTCTGGCCGAAGCCGGCACCGGCACCGGCAAAAGTTTTGCGTATCTGGTGCCGGCGCTGCTTTCGGGTTCGACGGTCGTGATTTCGACCGCAGGCAAGCCGCTGCAGGATCAGCTTTTCAACAAAGACATACCGGCGCTTTCGGCCGCGCTCGGCGTCAATGTGCCGACAGCCGTCCTCAAAGGCCGAAGCAACTATGTCTGTCCTTATCGGCTTGAACGGACGGAATCCGAAGGCCTTCTGCCTGAGCGCGACAGCTACCGCAAGCTTCGGGAGATCAAGCGGTTTGCGGCGATTTCAGCCACGGGTGACCGCGCGGAGCTTCCGACGGTGCCCGAGGACGATCCGCTCTGGCCGCTGGTGACGAGTACGCGGGAAAATTGTTTAGGCAAAGAGCGGTGTGAACATTGGGAAAACTGCTTCGTGCGCGCCGCCCGCGAAAAAGCGCTCAAAAGCCAAATCGTCGTGGTGAATCACCATCTGTTTTTGAGTTCGCTTGCGCTCAAGCGCGAGGCGAATGGGCAGATTGACGGCATGCTGCCGGCCGCTGATCTCACGGTCATTGATGAGGCGCATCAGCTCCCAGGCATTGCGACGGACTTCTTCGGCACTACTTTTACCACCTGGCAGCTCGAGTCGATTGCCGACGAGGCGCGTGCGCTCGGACGCGGTCATGCCAATGACGGTGCGGATTGGGATGCGCTCTGCCATGCCGTTCAGAAAACAGCCCGCGATCTTGTCATTGCCGCCCGAGGCATCGGCATCGAGCCGGGTGACCGGCTCGCCGTCAAGACCATTGAGCGCTTCGAGGAGCTGACTGAGCCTTTTGGCAAAATGCTCGCAGCTTTCGGTCAGCTCATTCGAGCGATGAGAGCCAATAAAGACCGCAGCGACGATCTCGATGCACTTTGTGAATATGCCTGCGAAGTGGATCTGGAGATGGCGAAGTGGGAAACGCTTTTTAAGCGCTTCGCGCACTCGGAGGGAAAAGCCGAAGATGCTTCTGAAGAAGCGGCTGACATTCCTCTGGAAGGCTTTAAAGGCTTTGAAGATACGTTAGTAAGCACTTACTCTCAAGGGGATGCCGGCGCTGCGCAAGGGGGCACCCAACGCGACTTCCGATTCCAGAAAGACGCAGTGCAGTGGATTTCCGCAGCGCCTTCGAGCCTGCGCTTTAACAATACGCCGCTCAAGTTTGCCGATGAATTCCGGCAGATGCGGGAAGCCGAAGGCGGTGCGTGGGTGTTCACTTCGGCCACTTTGTCGACAGCAGGAGACTTCACGCACTTTGCGATTGAGACGGGGATTCCGGAAGCCAAAGCCGGAACTTGGGAAAGTCCTTTCAACTATTGGGAGCAGGGCTGCTTTTACCTGCCGCAGCTGCCGCCCCCCACCAATACCATTGAGCATGCCGGACGGGTAGTCGATGCGGCTTGGCCGCTCGTCTGTGCGGCCAAGGGCCGAACATTTTTTCTCTGTACTTCACTTGCGGCCGTCAGCAAAGCGGCCGAAGAGCTCAGGGCCCTGCTTGACCATGCAGGGAATCCATATCCGCTTTTCGTGCAGGGTGACATGCCCAAAGCAGCGCTGATTGACGCCTTTCGCGAGCACGGCAACGCCATTCTGGTGGGCTCCATGAGTTTCTGGGAGGGAGTGGATGTGCAGGGAGAGGCATTGTCGCTGGTGGTGATTGACAAGCTCCCCTTCGCACCGCCCGATGACCCGGTCTATGCCGCCCGATCCGATGCGCTTCGTGAACAAGGCAAAAGTCCCTTTGCCCTGATGGCGCTGCCCGAAGCGGTAACGGCGCTTAAGCAGGGCTCTGGGCGGCTGATCCGCTCGGAAACTGACCGCGGCGTCTTTATGCTCTGCGACTCTCGAGTGGCAGATAAACCCTATGGACGGACGATTCTCAAGAGTCTGCCGGATTTTTTCCGTACGCGCAGTCTGGAAAAGGCGCTGGAATTCTTCCGCAGTCCGCAAGCGTGGCATAAGACGATCTATCGTCAATAGCCGCTGACGCCGGCGGGGGCAGAGCGTGCCCGCACGTTCGCCTCAGGATACGTCAGGCTGCGGACAGCGTTTTTTTTTGAGGAAAACGCTGCAACGAGTTCAAGATGCATGGCGCCGGGGAAGAGGTCTACGGGAGAGATGCTTTCCAGCGTAAGTCCCGCGGCG
>UMGR01012152.1_pt1 | contig 10892 bp, 7 predicted proteins | sample 1965321 | NCBI WGS metagenome assembly UMGR01 (sample SAMEA4836077, study PRJEB28245) | human gut metagenome | biome: gut microbiome; material: fecal sample | place: Denmark | collected 2008 | reverse complement strand
GCCTACGTCCTGATGTTCATTTTGGTGATGCTTTTTGTGGGCATTCCCATCATCCTCGTCGAAAATGTCATTGGCCGCCGCGGGCAGGCCAACAGTATCGACGCCTTTCTGCCTGAGGGCTCTAAATACTCTCCGCTCTGGAAGTTCTTCGGCTACACAGGCATTCTGGGTGCATTCGGCATCTTGTCCTACTACATGCCGTTAGGCGGCTGGGTCATAACCTATATCTACCACCTGATTCTTGGACTTTTTGGCATAGAGGGCGGTCTTGACCTTTCCTCCCCAGTCACCAAAGAGCTGACGAGCACCTTCTACCACGCCAATATTGAGCAAGCCCCCCTCATGATCACCATCTGCACAGCCGTCTTTGTGCTGATCAACTGGGTGATTCTCCGCAAGGGCATTATCGCGGGCATTGAACGATCGGTGAAATTCTTAATGCCGCTGCTTTTCCTCTGCCTCATCGTGATGGTTGCCCGCAATCTCACGCTCGACGGCGCTTGGGAAGGCGTTCGCTTTTATCTGATGCCCGACTTCAGCAAGCTTTCGGGCAAGCTCCTCCTTGACGTGCTCGGGCAGGTGTTCTTTGCACTCTCCCTTGGTTTCGGCGTCATGATCACCCTTTCGAGTCATCTCAAGAAAGATGAAAGCATGGTGAAGACCGCCGTCATTACCGGCATCATCAACACGCTGATCGCCATTCTGGCTGGCTTCATGATTTTCCCGTCGCTTTTCAGCGCCGGCCTGAGCCCGGATTCCGGTCCTTCGCTCGTCTTTAAGACGCTTCCCATTGCCTTCTCGCACATGGCTTTTGGGAATTTCTTCGCCATTGTGTTCTTCCTGCTGCTCGTCGTTGCCGCCCTGACTACCTCCATTACCATCTATCAGGTCATCATCTCGGTGCTGCATGAAAAGTTCGGCTTTCTCTACGTCAATGCCATCAACACTGCATTGATCTTCACTTTCATCTTCGGCAATCTTCCCTGCATTCTGAGCGACGGACCGCTGGCCGATGTTCGAATCCTGAATCGCTCCGTCTTCGATGCTTATGACTTTATTTCCGGCAACATCTGCTTCGTCGTGACAGCACTTGGCGCGGCGCTTTATGTCGGCTGGGCCATGAAGAATCAGGCGCTCGATGAAATTACCAATGACGGCAAGCTTCACGGTTCCGTTTACAATCTTTGGTACCAGTTTGTCCGCTTTGTGATTCCGGTGATCATTCTGGCGATCTTCATTTACGGCTTGATTCCGCTCTTCTCATAAAGAGATTGGGACCCGCGCTGCAGATGAAGGCATGCAACTTGTTCCTTTAATTCCTTCTCCGAGCTCGTTTGCTTTGCGGCAGACGAGCTCTGTATTTTGTGATGCGGGGAGAGTGCATAGCGGACGGTGAAAGTGCTGGGAACATTTGCGGCCTGCGGGCATAGAACCATTCTGTGCATTAAGTCGTTGCATTTCTCAGGGACTTAGGCACTACGCCTTAGCTCATCAGCAGATATGATTCTGCGCCAGCCCGATGAGCTGTTCCAATGATCAAAACAAACATTCGCCGCGAGCCTATGCCCTTAAGCGGCCGATGAAGACCATGACACCGATGACCGCCGCCAGCCGCCCCAAATTATGGAGAAACGACATTACAGGACTGCGCGCGCTGGCGGTTCTGCCTGTATTGATCTTCCACGCGTTTCCGTCTCTGATACCCGGGGGCTTCTTTGGTGTGGATGTCTTTTTTGTCATCTCCGGCTATCTGATTTCCGGAATCATTTTCCGCGGCATAGCGAGCGGCTCATTTAGCTATATCGAGTTCTATGAGAAGCGCATCAAGCGCATTATTCCCAACCTCATTTTGCTGCTCACTTTTGTGGCTGCAGTTGGCTGGTTCATTCTTCTCCCAGATGAATATGCCAATTTGGGGATGCACATTGATGCAAGCACGCTCTTCATTCAAAATTTCCAGCTTCTCAGTGAAATTGGCTATTTCACGGAAGATGCACTTCGCAAACCCCTGCTCCACCTTTGGAGCCTGGCCATTGAAGAACAGTTCTACATTGTTTTTCCGCTCATCTGTACGCTGATCTGGCGATTAAGCCGTTCTGTGAAAATGATCGGCATCGCTGCTGCTCTCATTGCATTGAGTTCACTCACAGCCTGTCTCTCTTCTTCAGACCGCAATTTTGCCTTCTACTTCCCATTGACTCGATTTTGGGAATTAGGTGCCGGTATTCTTTTATCTTATTCTGAAACCTTCATTGGCTTCAGTACCTCGCGTTTTTCCCAAAATGTCCGCAATGGGCTGTCCATCGCCGGCATCCTGATGATTGTCCTTCCGATGGCGTTTGCCGCTGAAAGCGCTGTGCATCCTGGCCTTATCACGCTGATCCCAGTACTCGGCGCCGTTCTGGTCATCGCGGCCGAACCCGATGCCCTTTTCAACCGTACGCTTCTTTGCTGGCGTCCGATGACCTTTGTCGGGCTGATCAGCTATTCACTTTATCTCTGGCACTGGCCGCTCTTGGCTTATCTCTTTATCGCCGTGCCGGATGCAACGCCCTCCGTGTTGATTGCCGCATTGGCGCTGAGTTTTGTCATTGCTGCACTCGTATATTTTTATGTCGAAAATCCTATTCGCCGATGCCGCAATTCCGGCAAAGCCGTGCTTCTCCTATTGGCTGGCTTAGTCTTAATGCTGGCACTCGGAGAGACTATTCGCCAAACGGACGGATTCCCTCAGCGCCCGCTTAAATTTGAGGACAAGGTGATCTCTGTTCGTGCAGAGAATGAATGGGATGGCTTTGAAAAGGCCCCCAGATTCAAATATGAGGGCGTGGATATTGCCACCCCCAACCCCAATGCATTCCCGTCATTGATTTTCATTGGCGACTCGCATATGGCGCAGTACTATCTGCGCGCTCAGCGGCTCAGCGAACGCGATCATGTCAACTTCGGCATGATTGCCAAAGCCGGATGGTTCCTTTTCAATGACCAACGCATGGGGGACTATGCCCGTGCAGTGAAGGCGATTGTTGCAGACAAGCGTGTACACACGCTCGTCATCGGCAGCATGTGGGGCGGAAAAATTAAAGAGGAAGAGTTTTATCAGGTGGCCGCAACGGTCCGTCCGCTGCTCGAGACCCGGAAAGACCTGAAGGTCTATGTAATGCTGGATTACCCTTGGACGCCGAATGTCGGCGGCCAGCAAGGTATCTACGATCCTTTGAAGCACGTCAACCGTATTACGGGCGACGCCGTCGGTATGGTGCAGCCATTCCCAGCAGCCGATGACTGGAAGCGCGGCAATGAAGAAATCCAAAGAATTCTTGGTGACGCTGCTGAATATATAGACCCCACCCCTATTGTCTGCCCAGGTCAGAAATGCAATCTGCAGGCTTGGTATCGGGATGACGATCACCTGCAGCCCAAACGCATCGAAGCCGACGGCATCTGGGTAGACCGCATCTTTGAGCATGCTGCGGCTGCCGAATCCAAAGAGCGGAGCCGATGATTCAGGCCGAAGGCTGTGCGGCCATCTTTCGAATCGATTTCAGAGAATCAGCAAGAATCAAAGGAACCTCTTAGGGCTTGAGTGTTCACATACTTTGATGGAACGCATACTCACTTGTTCTGCGTTCCGTCCATTTCTGCAGAAGCTTCTAGGAGCTGCGGCCTGCCATAGAACCGCTTCTCAACAAACCTTCACTTCATCAGAAATTGCAGGCATCCAAGCGGCAGCCTCAACCCCGTGCCGCCCGATCGGGCTGTCGAAGGGGCTTAAGACCGGATTTTGATTAGCCAACAATCCTGCATTAATGCGCTAAGCACAAACCCTGATTAGGCGATGCCAAAATGAAAGCGCCATGAAATGGCGCATAACACATCAATCGTTTACTCCATTCAACACGATAAAGAGTTACGTTAATTTATTGGTTTACCGATTAAAGATGTGCCACGCTTGATTTTTAACAAAGGTACGCACGTAAGTAAACGTTAACTAATTTACGAATCTAAACATTCAAAGTTCTTTCCGTATAATCGATAACAATTCTCGTTCTAATTCTCAACGAAAGGACCTTGCTAATGAAGCCCTTCCGCCTTACCCGCCGTGCGCTTGGCAGCGCTGTCTGCATGACGCTCCTCGCTGGTACTGTTCTTTTTACTTCGCCGACGCCTGTTCACGCAGCAGCTCAGGGTAAAGACACACTGGTATTCGTCAATTACCGTGATCTTCGCGATCTGAATCCGCACCTTTATGCCGGCGAAATGTTCGCTCAGGAAATGGTGTTTGAAGGGCTCGTCACCCTTGGCAATGACGGCAAGTATCACGGAGCAGTAGCAGAAAGCTGGGACATCTCGCCCGACGGCCGCGTGTACACCTTCAAAATTCGCCCGAACCTGAAGTTCACCGACGGCCACGTGCTTGACGCCTATGCTGTCAAGGCGAACTTTGATGCGCTGATTGACAACAAAACGCGTCACTCCTGGCTTGAAATGATGCGTCTTCTTGAAGGCGTAGAAGCGCCGGATGCCAACACGTTCGTTATTAAGATGAAGGAAGCCTACTACCCGATGCTCACGGAGCTTGCGGTTACACGCCCCTTTGCTTTTGTTTCGCCCAACGTCATGAAGGACGGCAAGACCAAGAACGGTCTTACCGCCTTTATCGGTTCCGGTCCCTATGTGCTGAAGGAGCATGTGGTTGACGAATACTCCGTCTTTGAAGCCAATCCGGACTACTGGGGCAAAAAACCCGCCATTAAGCGCATCGTCGTGAAGGTCATTCCGGACAATCAGACGCGTATTCTGGCGCTGGAAAAAGGCGAAATCGACCTCATCTGGGGCAAGAACATGATCGATGCTGACGCGCTCAACAAGTACCGCGACAGCAAGAAGTTCTCGATTGCCGTTTCTTCGCCCACTTCAACCCGTCAGATCGTTCTCAATACCACCAACGATATCCTCAAGGACAAGAAGATCCGCACGGCCATTCAGCATGCGACGAACAAGTCGGTGATCTCACAGGGCGTCTTCCACGGCTTTGAGCCGGGCGCTGACACGCTCTATTCGACTTCGATTCCGTACTGCGATATCGATCTGAAACCCTATAAGTACGACATGAAGGAAGCGGCCAAACTGATTGAAGAAGCCGGCTACAAGCGTGACGGCAAGCGCGCGCCTGCCGTCAAAGACGGGAAGCCCTTGGCGCTGGGGCTGCTTTACAACTCCAATTCGGTTTCTGAAAAGACGATTGCTGAATACCTCCAGAGCGAATTCGGCAAGCTCGGCATGCAGATCTCAATCCGCGGCGAAGAAGAACAGTCCTATCGCGACAACATGAAGAACGGCAAGTTCGACATGGTCTTCAATATCTGCTGGGGAACGCCCTATGATCCGCAGTCTTCGCTCGCTGCAATGCGTCAGCGTGTCTACGGCGACTATGAGGCTCAGCTCGGTCTCCCTGACAAGCATGAAATCGACGCAGCCATCACCAAGATCCTGACGAGTACGGATGAAAAAGAGCGCCGCGAACTCTATCGCTACGTGCTCACGCATTTGCACGAGGACGCGGTCTATCTGCCGATTTCATTCGAAACCAACAAAGCGCTTTTCAATGCTGAACTGGGCGGCGTCGGCTTCCTCTCGAACCAATACGAGATTCCTTTCGCCGACATGTATTGGAAGTAACCGCTTCTGATGCCGCAGGGGCTCGAACGCATGCATGCAGGGTCGAGCCCCTATTCGACTGCGCCGTTCCATTTATGGAAGTTTGGCGCCGGGGATTTGTCTTTCTATGCGCCAATACATCATCCGACGACTGCTGGCAACGATTCCGCTGCTCTTCGTCATCTCGTTTTTCTGCTTCATCTTTATCAATCTCATCCCGTCAGATCCGGCGGAAGTTGCGCTCCGCGTAAGACAGACGCCCGTCATTACGCCCGAAGCCATCGCGCAGGTCCGTGCGGAATTGGGCCTGGACCGGCCGTTTTTCGTGCGTTATGTCGACTGGGTTTGGAATTGCCTTCAGGGCGATTTCGGCGTGAGCTACACCAATCCGTCCCGCACAGTGCTGGGCGAACTCGGCCGCTGTCTGCCGGCCACCCTGTCACTTGCGGGCCTTTCCTTGGTCTATGTGATCGTGCTGAGCCTCCCCATCGGCTTTCTTTCTGCCGTCTATAAAGACAGCTGGTTTGACCGCATCATGCGCGGCATCGTCTTTGCGACAACGGCCATGCCCGCTTACTGGGTGGGTCTGCTCCTCATCTGGTTCGTCTCCATCAAGCTCGATTTGCTGCCGACGAGCGGCTCGGGCACTTTTGCCCATTTGATCCTGCCTGCCTTTACGGTGGCGCTAACCTACATTTCGACCTATATCCGCCTGATCCGCAACAACATGCTCGAAAACATGCGTGAAGACTATGTGCTTTACGCACGCGTCCGCGGACTCAAGGAAGGTTCGATTCTCGTCAAACACGTGCTCAAGAATTCGCTCCAGTCGTGCGTGACCGCCATCGGCATGTCGATTCCGCAGCTGATTGCCGGCACGATCGTTGTGGAAAACGTATTTGCCTGGCCCGGTCTCGGCAAACTCTGCATCACATCGATCTTCAATCGCGACTACCCGGTCATTCAAGCCTATGTGCTCATGATGGGCGTGCTCTTCGTGATCTTCAACCTCCTCTTCGACATCATCCAGTGCGCGGTCGATCCGCGTCTGCGCAAACAGGAGACGGCCTGAAATGCTTAGAGTTTTTCTGCGCAATCCGGTCACGCAGTTCTGCCTGGTCGTGATTCTGCTTACGGTCTTTGCGGGCGTCTTCGCGCCATTGCTTGCGCCGCATGACCCGTATGAAAACAATATTTTGATGAAGTTCGCTTCGCCCTCATGGGAGTATCCGCTCGGCACCGATCAGCTCGGCCGCTGCGTTTTCTCACGCATGCTTTACGGTATTCGTCCGACCTTTTTCCTGTCGCTCCTCACCATGGCCGGCACGATTGGGCTGGGACTGCTGATGGGGGTTTTGGCAGGCTACTTCCGCGGACCGATTGATGAATTCATCATGCGCGTGGTCGACGTGATGCTCTCCTTCCCGTCCCAAATCATGATTCTCGCCGTGGTGGCGCTCATGGGCGTGAACATTGAGAACGTCATCATCGCCAATATCTTCATCAAATGGGCTTGGTACGCCCGAATGATCCGAACGGCCGTCGTGAAGTACACCGAATCGAACTTTATTCTGTACTCCAAGTCCATCGGTTCAGGGAATTACTTCATTCTCACGCATCACATGCTGCCCTGCATAGCTGCCGAACTTGCCGTTCTCGCGAGTCTCGACACGGGCTGGGCCATTCTGAACATCTCCACGCTCTCCTTCCTCGGTCTCGGCGTTCAGGCACCGATGCCGGAATGGGGCGCGATGCTCAACGAAGCCAAGAACGTCATGATCTCCAATCCCGAGCAGATGCTCGTTCCGGGCATTGCCGTCGTCGTGCTCGTCGGCGCCTTCAACCTCTTGGGCGACAGCCTTCGCGACGCCCTTGATCCCAAGGAGGTTCGTCTCTGATGTCTCAGCAGTCTGTACTTGACGTACAGGATCTGTACGTCACCTTCCATCAGGATAAGAAGTCCGCCGAACTCGTCAAAGGCGTCAGTTTTTCCGTAGCGCCCGGGGAGTGTCTCGGCATTCTCGGTGAATCGGGCTCAGGCAAATCCATGACCGCCAAGGCCATGCTGGGACTTCTCGATCGTTCGTTCGAAGTTCGCGGCAAGGTGTTCTTTCAGGGAGAAAGCCTTCTGGAGAAAGATGCCGATGCACTGCGCCGTCTTCGCGGCTCACGGATCTGCATGGTGCTGCAGAATCCCATGAGCTGCTTTGATCCGCTCTACCGCATCGGCGCTCAGATGGCAGAAACCTTTCAGGAACATACGGACTGGAGCAGTGCCGAAATTCGGGCCAAATCGATCGAAGTGCTTAAACTCATGAAGATCCGTGACCCGGAGGATGTGCTGCGCAAATATCCGCATCAGATGTCGGGCGGCATGCTCCAGCGCGTGATGATCGGTCTCGCGCTCGCCCTGAAGCCGTCCCTCATCATCTGCGACGAGCCGACAACGGCGATCGATTCCATCAGTCAGTACGCCATCATGCAGGAGTTTCTGCGCATTAAAACGTCCCGCAGTGCTGCGATGATCTTCATCTCGCATGATCTCGGTGTGCTCTCGCTCATTTCGGACAAGCTCGTCGTCATGCATCGCGGCCTTGCAGTTGAGCGCGGTCTGCCCGAAGAAATCTTTGAGCATGCGAAGGACCCCTATACGCGCGAACTCATCGATCGGCATCTCTCAGTCATGTCGACCTTCAGCCGGGCTATTCGAGGAGAAAAAGTTCATGCTGCTTGAAGCAAAAGACATCCGCGTTTCATTCCGCAAGGAAAATCAGACGCGGCTCTTCGGCCGTGAACGTCAGGAAGTGCTCCACGGCCTTTCGATCGACCTCAAGGAAGGTGAATGCCTCGGCATCATCGGCGAATCGGGTTCGGGCAAATCTACTTTCGGACGTGTCCTCTGCGGACTGCTTGCGCCCGACTCCGGCACGGTTCGTCTCGACGGGCTCGATCTCTACGGCCGCCTCCCGCGCGCCGACAAAGCGCGCATTCAGTCGAGCATTTCCATTGTTTTTCAGGATTACACCACTTCGGCCAATCCGCGCTTTCGCGTACAGGGCATTATTGGGGAATCCTTCCGTGCCATGCGTCTGAAGGGTGCAAACATCAGCCGAGAAGCTCAGCGCAAGGAAACCATTGAACTCCTTGAACGCGTCGGTCTCGACGAAAGCTTTCTCACCCGCTATCCGCATGAGCTTTCGGGCGGCCAGCTCCAGCGCGTGTGCATTGCCCGCGCCGTCGCTCTGAAACCCCGCTTCATTCTGCTCGATGAAGCAATTAGTTCTCTCGATGCGGCAACGCAGATTCAAGTAATGGACCTTCTGAAGGATCTGCGGCGTGAACTGAATCTCAGCTACGTCTTCATTACCCACGACTTGACCGCCATTACCTATTTCTGCGACCGCGTGCGGTTCCTCCACAACGGCAGCTTTGTAGAAGCCGTTGATGATATGAGCAGAATCGGGGACATCCGCAATGCTTACGCCCGCGATCTGTTGCGCGCTGTGATGGGCATCGGCATTCACGGCGCTCCGGATCCGGAAGCTGAAGCCCGCATGGAGCGAGATGAAGAAATCGGCACGCCGCACGGTGATGTGATGCACGTTCAGGGACAAGTTCTTTATTGACCATTGCGAGGAAAAACCCACAATGATTGAATCGTTTGAAATCGAAGGCGGCGTCACGCTGCGCGGATACCGCACATCGGGGAGCCGCCCGGGACCGCACGTGCTGATCACGGCCGGCATACACGGCAGTGAATATCCCGGCATTTTGGCCGCCAGAAAACTCAGAGCCTTTCTGTCGCAGGCCGATATTGCCGGGACGGTCACGGTCCTGCCGCTCTGCAATCCAACGGCTTTAAAGGAACGCGCCAAAGCGATCTTCCCCGAAGACGGGAAGAACCTTAACCGCATGTTCCCCGGAAACCCGGAAGGTTCTGCGTCGGAAAAGACGGCTTGGGCGATCACCCAGCTCCAAGACGAAGCAGACTTCTACATTGACCTGCACGGCGGCGATCTCTTTGAAAAACTCACTCCTTATGTTTACGTGCCCGGCAATTGTGCGCCTGAGGTGACCACAACGGCCCGTGCCGCAGCCCAGGTGCTCAGTGTGCCGGTCCGGGTTTTGTCACAGGCATCCACCGGCGCCTACAACAGCGCTGCGCTTCGCGGCACGCCGTCCATTCTCATCGAGCGCGGCGCCTGCGGGCTCTGGGAGCCCGAAGAAGTAGAAGCCTACTTTGAAGATCTCAAGGCGCTCTTCGCGCACCTTGGCATTATTGACGGCAAAGTGCCGGTTAATACAGCCCAGCGTGAGGCACCGTTTGCGACCTATCTGTCGCATTCGGAGTTTGGCCTTTGGTTCCCGCGCGTCAAGGCGGGCGATGATGTCCTCAAGGGTGACCTGCTTGGGCATCTCGAGGATTTCGAGGGCGCGGTGCTCGCGCAGATTCATGCCCCGCATGACGGACGCATTCTCTATATGACTGCAACGCTTGCAGCTCCGGCCGGCTGCGATTTGGTCGCTCTGGGATAAAGCATTCCGTCTGAAAACACCTCTGCGCCGTACTTCAGTCAGGCGGAAAGCCCGCGGAGAAAACCCCAAATGCCGTCGTCAGCCAAACGTTCAAACCGCTGACGACGGCGTTTCGTTCTTATGGGCAAACACCCCTGCCGGTCTCTGCGTCATTCGTCAAAGCTTTGCATAGTCTTCGTCTGAAACGGGTTCGAGCCATTCGTTTGACGAGCCTTCGGCCGGAACTTCAATGGCAATATGGGCGAAAGACGAATCTTTTGCCGCACCGTGCCAGTGCTTTACTTCCGGCGGAATATTGACAACATCGCCCGGCTTCAGTGCACGGGGAGGTTCGCCGTACGCCTGATACCAGCCGCGGCCGGCCGTAACGAGCAGAATTTGTCCGCCTTTATGATGCACATGCCAGTTGTTGCGGCAGCCCGCCTCGAAAGTGACATTGGCCGTCACTAAACGCTCGACGGTGAGCATTTTGAGCCAGCTGCGGCCGGAGAAATATTGGCTGTAGACATTATTCGGACTGCCGAGCCCAAAGATACCCGGATTGATATTTTGTTCGTTCATGGCGTAACCAGAAGATTTTCGCAATTAGCAATAGATCTGCAGGGTAAAGAGCGGCTTTGGCGCAAACTGCAGAAGTGATCCCGCGATCTGAATGATCGGATGCGCTTCATGCTGATTTTTGATCAAATCTTTCA
>UMGR01031924.1_pt1 | contig 10914 bp, 8 predicted proteins | sample 1965321 | NCBI WGS metagenome assembly UMGR01 (sample SAMEA4836077, study PRJEB28245) | human gut metagenome | biome: gut microbiome; material: fecal sample | place: Denmark | collected 2008 | reverse complement strand
TGGCGAGCTGTATGCCCTCGCTGTCGCGTACCTTGATGTCGTTTCCGTGTTCATCCTTTCCTATGGACTTCATCATATCCGGGCAGGTGTTATGCAGGGCGTGTTTCAACAGGTGCATGCCGTCATAGTTCCGGTAATAGCCCTTCACTAAAAACTCGTCCGTGATTTTCATGGTGCGGTAGCCGCACGCCACCGAAAATTCGTCCATGCTTGCGGAGTAGGCGATTTTCACGTCCGTGTCAAAAAGACGGCTCATGTAGGCGGCATATACGCCCGTCGGAATCCAGCGTTCCCCGAAATTGAAGTCGAGGTCTTCAAAAGCGATGCGCGGCGGCTCGGCTTCTTTCAGAGCCTCCAACGCCTGCTTCACTTCCGGCATACGCCCGTTTTCGGGGTTGTTGCCCATCCATGCCTCGATGCGTTCCGCCTTCTCTATCACGTTCCCGGCGATGAACCTGTCCTTTATCTCGTAACCGGTTACGAGCGGGTTGTAGAAGATGCGTCCTTTGAGGGCGTCAAGCAATCCCTCCTCCGTACTGTCGGTTATCTCCCGCATATAGTCGAGATTGACCGTGCCGAACTTGTTGAGCGATGCGGAGAGTGCCTCTTCGGGAGAGCTTACGTTGGCATGGCTCTCTACCGAGAAGGAAACGGGACGCTCGAAAATGTCCGCCTTGACGAACCTGCCGTCCTCCGCACGTTCCAGCGAAAGGATGTCGCGTCCTCCTGCATCCATCACCACCAGTTTCACGTTCTGCTTGGCGTTGAGGTTGCCGTAGCGCATGACAAACTCGTCATAGCAGGTGTTCAGATGCTCACGCCACTGCGGGTTTTCCTCGCGCCTGTTCGATTCATAACGGTACAGACGCTCGTATGCGTCACGGAGCGACACATACAGCAACGCCTTCTCTTTCTGATAGCCTGTCAGTCCAAGCGGCTGGAATGTCGCGCCGTAAGGCGTGATGTCTTTCAGATAACCGATGTTACGACGCCCACTGTCAGCCACTAACGAGCCTTCACGCAAGTGCATTTCCGGCGTGCGGTGGTAGGGACGCGGCGACAGGTCGGGAGCTTCCTCTTTCGGTTTTTCCGCTTCCATTTCGGGAAAAAGGGAGGTTGCAGCCGCTTCCGTTGCGGGAGCGACAGGAATGGCGGCAACTTCCGGCTGTGTTTCGGGTTGCCGTGTTTCCTGCTCCGGCGCGGCTTTCACGTCCGGGACATGCTGCCGTTTCTCCTGATGCTGTGCCGCCAGCCTGCGAAGTTCCTTGCGTCGCTCCGGCGTGAGGTCCATCATCATTTCATAGAAGCCGTTGATGGGCGGATTGGTGTCCCAATCCAAAGTAGCGTAAATATCATCCGGATCGGCTTTGGCTGCGACACTCACCGGCTTTGTTTCATGGCTGTCCCTGCTTTCCGTCGGCGGTGCGGCAGACGGCTGTGGCGGTGCGGTCGTAACCTTCGGCGTAACCTGCGCCTGCGGTTTGGGAGGCATGCGCCTTGCCGGGCTTTCCTTTTTCGCCGTCTTTTTCTTCTTGGCGGGTGCTTCCTGCTTGCGTACTTCCTCCGTCATGCCCCAGAGGTCGAGCAGGGAGAGCTGCACGCCCTCCGAATAATCGGGGCGGCGCGGCTCTATCTCCGACTTTTCTTCCTCCGGCTGCGGTGTTGCCGCTTCGGGCTTCACTGCCATTTCATGACGTGGCTGTATCTCAGGAGTGACAACCGGTGTGGAAATGGTTTCTGTCACCGTGCTTTTCCCCTGTGCCGGATGCAGGCTGTGCATTTCATACAGCTTTTTGTCCAACTTATACAGCTCAATATCCATATGTTCCCGCAAATCCTCCGCCATTTGCTCGATGCCGTCCCGGTGCATGACTTTATAGGCTGGTTTCCCGTAAGGGTCTGTGCCGCTTATCAGATCCGAGTGGGGAATCATGCCGATGCTGCCGACATACCCGTTCTGGAAACTACCTATCGGTGTCTTTTCCGTCTGCACGAACAACTCTTCATAATCGTACAGCTCCCGTTTCTTGCCGCTGTTCTTTTGCAGGATAATCAGGTCGCTACCCACTTCCGTACCCGCGTTGTCCGTGAAGAGGTTGTTCGGCAGGCGTGCGACTCCCACCAGATTGGCATTACGCATCATATACTCGCGTATGGGCGCGTTGGACGGTGCGTCCAGTACCCCTTGAGAGGTGATGAACGCCACGATGCCGCCCTCACGCACCGCGTCAAGGCTTTTCAGGAAGAAGTAGTTGTGTATTGCCTTCGGTGCGGAACGCCTTGCCGGGTCTTGGCTGCCCGTGAACTCCGGGTCGAACACAGCCACGTCGCCGAACGGGATGTTCGAGATAGCAAGGTCGAAATAGTCCGTGAATGGCTTCTCTATCTTCTCGAATCCCTGCACCCTTACCTTTTGGTCTGGATGCAGGTATCCCAATATTTTGCCCGTCATCAGGTCTTTCTCGAAAGCCATGATATCCGCGTCCGGCTTGTTTTCCAGCACGGCATCCACGAATGCGCCCACGCCCGCCGACGGCTCCAATACGCGATCGGGACGTATGCCGTGTTCATGCAGTACATCCGCGATAGTGCCGGTTATCTCCGGCGGGGTGTAGAAAGCGGTCAGCACGGACTGCTTCATGGCATCCACGTACCGCTTGTACTCCGTATCGTCCTTGCTGTTTTCACGCACCAGCCTGTGCAGCTCCACCGTAGGGGCAAACAGTTCGAGGTCCGATTTCGCCCAATGCACGGCATCCGTCAGTTCCTTTGCCGGGTTCAGTATGCACTTCAATCCGCCGAAACCGCAATACTTCCGAAGTATGGCTTGTTCCTCGGCGGTTGCCGTCCTCCGTTCCCTGTCAAGGATGAATGCCGTCCGTATCGCCTCGATGTTGTCCCGCAGCCGTTGTTTGCGGTTAAACGCCATACTCGTCGATATAAAGGACGGCGGCTCCCGTCAGCTCCGTGTAGAGCAGGTCGTATTCGGGCGACAGGGCGAAGTTGTCGTCCGAAAGGTCATAGGCGGAGAATACATTACCGACAGGCGGCAGCAGCTTTCGGATGAAGGCTTCGCGTTTCTTTTCCGGCACTTCGTTGGCAAACTCGTTTTCCACGACTTCGCGGAGGATGGCGTACTTGGAATAGCGAAGCCCCCGCAGGAGCGTGTCCATCGCCAACTCCTGCGCCCCTTCGGGCGGATAGCCTTCGAGCCGCACACGCTCATACGTTTCGGCGGCACGGTCGGCACGCTCCCGGATGAAGGCATCATCGGAAGCCTGTTCAAACCTGTTCGTGCGGAGGTAGTCCAGCAGGTACAGACCGTAATAGGAAAAGTCGGTCTGACCCTCGTTTTTCTTCTTGTTGTTCATTACTTTGGAATTTAGTGGATTGGTAATGACGTGGATAATCGTCTGGAAAGGAGAAAGAAAAGGCACTCGGTATCCCTCCGAGTGCCACCACTAAATCCAAAGTATGAGTGTAATCCGGTATCGAAGAACAATTCATTACTCTGAACCAGTGGCAAAGGTAATACTATTTCTTCCGTCCTGAAAATTTCCTGCTCGTTTTCCTTTCGGGGAACACGAAAGTCGTGTTATAGTCCCCGTCAAAGGCGACTATGGCATCAAAGCTCTTGCCCTGTTTGCTTTTGAAGCCTTTGAGCAGCTTCGTATGCCCGTCGGTGAGCAGCTCTTTGATCTCGTCGTCGGAAAGGGTGCGGTTCGCCTTCAGGCGGAACACGGGCAGCCCGCACTCCGCGTTGTCGCAGCGTACCACCTTGCCGTAGAACTGCATGCTGCCCGTCCCGCACTTGGGACACTTGCAGCCGGAATCCCTGCGGGAGAACAGTTTGTCGCACGAGAGCAGTTCGGAGGTGATTTCACGTGTGTACGCCTCTATCTCCCTGCGGAAGGTGTCAGCGGGCAGTTCCCCGCGCTCGATGCGTGCCAGATTCTTCTCCCATTCGCCCGTCATGGCTACGTCGGCGATGCGCATCGTCTTCACGACCGAGTAGAGGGCAAGCCCTTTTTCTGTCGGCACAAGCGATTTCTTGCAGCGTTCCATGTAGCCGCGTTTGAAGAGCGTTTCGATAATCGCCGCACGGGTGGCGGGCGTGCCGATGCCGCAGTCCTTCAACGCCTGACGCAATGCGTCGTCCTCTATGTCCTTGCCCGCCGTTTCCATTGCCGACAACAGTGTCGCTTCGGTATGCAGCGGTTTGGGTTTGGTCTTGCCCTCCGTGATGGAGCAGCCTTTCAGCGTCAGCGTGTCGCCTTCCCGCCAATCGGGGATGGCGGTTTCTTCCTTGTCCTCCCCGCCATAGACGGCACGCCATCCGGCTTGCCTGATGATGCTGCCTTTCACCGTGAACTCCACTCCGGCACATTCCGCCGTGACGGTGGCGGTGTCCTTGACGCATTTCTCGGAGAAAGCCTCAATCATGCGCCCGGCAACCATCTGATAAATGGTGCTGTCCTCTTTGGAGAGGAACAGCGGCTTCTCGCCAGTGACGAGCAGGGCGTGGTGGTCCGTCACCTTGCCGCCGTCCACACTGCGGCGTGTCGGCTGCGCTTTCGGCTGCACCTTGCCTTTCCATTCGGGCAAAGCCCCGATGAAGGCGAGCAGCTTGGGGATTTCAGCGAACATGTCTTCGGGTATGTAGCGGCTTCCGGTTCGCGGATAGGTGATGAGCTTCTTCTCATAGAGCTTCTGCGCGATTTCAAGCGTCTGTTCCGCCGTGAAGCCGTGCTTGGCGTTGGCTTCCTTCTGGAGCGTCGTCAGGTCGTACAGGAGCGGTGTTTCCTCCGTCTTCTCCTTGCGTTCGGCTTTCGTGACGGTGGCTGTGCCTGCCGACTTCACCTTATCATACAGTTCCGTCGCAGGCTCTTTCTCTTTCCACTTTTCGGAAGAGGAAAACTTCACTGTTCCTTCGTCGCAGCCGTCCGTTGCGATATGGAGCTGCCAAAAGGCTTCGGGTGTGAAGCGGCGGTTCTCCCAATAGCGTGCGCACACCATTGCCAATGTAGGTGTCTGCACCCGTCCGATGGAATATGTGCCGTGTCCGGCGGCGATGGAGAGTGCCTGCGTGCCGTTGATGCCCACGAGCCAGTCTGATTCGCTCCGCGCTTTGGCGGCAAGATAGAGATTGTCGTATTTGCCGCCCGCTTCGAGGTTGCGCAGCCCCTCGCGGATAGCCTTGTCGGTAAGCGAGCTTATCCAAAGGCGCACAAACGGGGTGGTGCATCCGATATAATGGTAGAGGTATCGGAAGATAAGCTCACCCTCACGCCCTGCATCGGTCGCCACGATGATTTGTTCGCTCCTGTTGAACAGGGTGGCGATAACCTTTATCTGCGCCGCCACACCGCTGTCAGGCTTGTAACCCTTCTCCGTCTTGGTCTGGCGGGGGACGAGCGTGAAGGTGTCGGGGATGACGGGCAGGTTGTCACGGACGAAGCCGCGTATGCCGTAGCCGTCGGGCATGGCAAGCTGCACGAGGTGTCCGAACGCCCATGTCACGGCGTAGCCGCCTCCCTCGAAATATCCTTCCTCTCTCTTTGTCGCGCCCACGATACGGGCGATCTCACGTGCCACAGACGGCTTTTCTGCAATGATTGTCTTCATATTCTTCTGTCGTTTTGAATTTTACAAATGGTACTTCGGATTTAGTGGCGGACACCGGATTACATCTTCATGCCCTTATTGTTTCTTTTCTGCGGCTTCTCCTGCTGCTGTTGCTGTGCGGTGTCCTTCGGGGCGGTCTGTCCCTTCCGCAACGGTTCTTTCAGGTTCTTGGTAGCCTCGTTGGTCTTGCCCTCGCTGTTCACCGCCACCTGCGTGCGGCTCTCGTTGGACGGGGCGACCTTCTGAGCGTTGTCGGGGTTGGTGTCGTAGCGGTACGGGCGTCCCTTCTCCGGATTGAACTTGATGTACATCGTGGCGTGGAAGCCTTGCTTGTCGGTCACGTTCTCTAATTTCACGGCTTTGCCAGCCACGTAGTCGGCTTTCTGCTGCTCGGTGAAGTCCACGCCGCTCCATTTGCTGATGGGTCGGATGCTGCCGTCGGCGTTAGTCCACGTGTTGCGGCGTTGCTCCTTCTGCGTGTTGGCGGCATTCTCCGTACCCTGCGCCTGTCCCTGTGCGGGGTTGTTCTTCGTTTCCTGCGTCTGGACGGCACGGGGCGACCTGCCGGTTCCCGGCACGAACTCCACGCCGCGCTGCTCCACGTTCACTTGAAGGGTGGTGACGAACTTCCTGCCGTCCTTGCGCTCGATGAGCTTGTCACGCACGGGCAGCCCGGCACGCAGCATGTCCTGCTCCTGCTTGGTGATTTCCGTCTTGCCGATGCGCTCCGGTATGCGCACCTTGTTTGCCGGGACATCCGTGATTTCGTTCGTCTTGCGGTCGATGCTGACGAACGAGGGGATGATCTCGCCCGTTCCCCTGTCCACGAGGTCCACGACCCTGCCGAGGTTGCCCGTTTCGCGCAGGTTCTTCCGGTCATCGTCGGAGAACTTGTGTTCCTTATACTCGTCGAGCTTCTGCTCCTTGCGGATGAAGTGCGGCACAAGGCTGACATTGCCCTCGCCGTCCTTCTTGAAGGAGAGGCGGGCGTCCAGTTCGAAAGCCTCTCCGCCGAAATTGGGCGACACCCTCACCAAGTCGGACTTGCCGTAGTTGAGCATCCTGTTAAGATCGCCCGACTTTTCAAGGTCGTCGCGCTTCACGCCCCATTTCTCCTCCAACTCCTGCCAGTTGATCTTGCTCTCGTCGATGGGCTGGTAGCCCCGGTTGCCCTGCGTCTGTTGCGGGCTTTCCTGATTCTGTTCGTTTTTCTGTTCCATTTCTTCCTGTTTTTTAGGTTCGTCATCTTGTTTCTGTTCCGGTTGTTCCTGCTTTTCGGCGGACTGCTCCTCCTGTACTTTCTTTTCGTAGCCGGAGGTGTCCACCTTGTGGGGCGCAAGCATCTCCTTGTTGCCGTCGGGGTCTTTCAGCAAGTCCTTGATAACCTCCAGCAGTTTGTCGGCTTGGTCCGCCGCGACACGGTAGAAACCGAAGCGGCTGGGTTCCTTGCACTGGCGGAAGAAGTTCTTGAAGAAGTTGTCCAGCACGTCGCCGTGCCGGTCGAATTGCAGGAAGCTCTGCGAGTTCTCCGCTTTCGCGGGGATACGCTTGGGGGAGCCGTCGGCGTTCAGCCCGGCTACCACGCTGATTTCGCCCGTCTTCTCGTCACGGACTATCAGCACGTCCTTTTCACTTTTTTTCTTTGCCATTTGAAAAATGTTTTAATGGTTATTTTTGAAAGAAATTATGGATACGAGCCTTGTAGAAGGCTATATCTTCCTTGCGGAAGTCCTTTACATGTTCGGAGAGGAACGTCAGCACGTCCGCCTCGCTGTAATAGGTCTTTTTGCCGAGCGTCTTGTAGGGCAATGCGCCGATGCTGCGGTAGCGTTGCAGGGTGCGCTTGCTGATCTGGAGCAGCATGCACAGGTCTTGGTTGTCGAAAAGCCTGATCCCGTCCATCGGGTTCGGGGCTTTGCCGGACGGCTGCATGGAGAGCAGCATCTCGTCCTGACGGTCGAGCCGTTCCATAACTTTCTGCATCCAGTTCTCGAAATTGTTGCGGGTAAGCAGTTCCATGTCCTACGTCCTCCTTCCTTTGGGTTTGCCGCCCGTGCGCAGCGTGTGGTTGCGTTTCATCTGTTCCGGGGTCGCGGCATCACCCGTAATGGTGCTGTCTTCGAGCAGGCGGTCGATTTCCGACTGCCGGTAGCGGCACTTGCCGCGCAGCACGACATAGGCGATGCGCTGTTCGCTGCGCATGCGCTGGAGGGTGCGGCAACTCACGTTCAGCAGGTGCGCCGCCTCGCGGGTGGTGAGCAGCCTGTCGGGGGATTCTTCCTTCCTCCCGCCGGAAACGGCACGCACGTGTGCCGCTATCTCGGCTATCTGTTCCGTCAATGCGGTGAAGGCGGAACTTTCCATCGTTATCACTTTCATATTCAGTCTTTTCTTTTGGTTTCTGCGGCAAAATTCGGCAATAAACCAAAGGGGCTTTAACAGCTCACTACGTGGCTCACGTAAGATTTTTATGGATAATGGCTCCGTAACCCGGACAGACGGCGCAACAAGCTGCCTTTTAGCGGGAAACGGTGCGTGTTCATGGCGGCTTCGTTACCTTTGCGGCAAACTCTGAAATGTTTTGCTTATGGAAATAGTATCTATCGAGAAAAAGACCTTCGAGATGATGGTGGTGTCCTTCAACGCCCTCGCGGAGAAGGTAGCCACCCTTAGGCGCAGGAGCGACGGCGGGCGGATGGAAAGGTGGCTCACGGGCGAGGAGGTCTGCGGGCAGTTGAGGATCAGCCCGCGCACGTTGCAGACCTTGCGCGACAGGCGGCTTATCGGCTACTCGCAGATTAACCGCAGGTTCTATTACAAGCCGGAGGAGGTCAAAAGGCTCATTCCGCTTGTCGGCACGCTCTATCCCGGCGGAAAATGATTTTTATTATTCACAACCCACTGAATCCGAAATGATGATGAACGAGAACAATGAAGTGTTTACGATGGAGGACGAGCCGCTTGCCACCCTTGTGCAGAACATGCGCAAAGGCTCGAAATGGCTCTCCGCCTTTCTGGAAAGTTACCGCCCGCCGTTGGACGGGGAGCGTTACCTGACGGACAGGGAGGTGGCGGAACTGCTCCGTGTCAGCCGCCGCACCTTGCAGGAGTACCGCAACAACAGGGTGTTGCCCTTTATCCTTTTGGGAGGGAAGGTGCTTTACCCTGAATCGGGGTTGCGTGAATTGTTGGAGGCGAACTATCGCAAGCCGATGGAATAAGGCGGCTGCATGAAAAAAGGAAACGGACAACTCCTTCACGGGGCTGTCCGTTTCCTTTTTCTTATTTATATGCGTTATCAGCAATACCCGGCTTTTCCGTTCTGTATGAACATCACGTATGCCTGCCGCTTTTCCTTCGAGAGTGCTTTCTCTACCAGCCACGTGCGGAACACATGCGCATGGTAGGTGTTCAGCCGGAAGGCGACGGGGATGATGATTTCAAGAGAGTAAACATCCGCGTGCAGCCCGTTTTCAAGCCGCATGTAGCGGCACACTTCGTAGTCGTTCAGCACGTCCGGCTTGCGGACGGCTCTGATGGCGGCGTTCACTGCCGGGACGCCCGTGTGGAACAGTCCGGCGATTTCTGTGGCGGTCATCCATATCTCGTTACCGTTTACGCTGATCGTGTTGTCCTCTATGATGATTATATCACGTTTCATGGCTTCTCTGTTTTAGATGGTGCAACCTGCAAATTCCTCGATGCCGTTCAACCTTGCCGCAAGGTTTTCCATGTCTTGGTTGAGCTTCTCTTTGGTGATTTTCGCGTATATCTGTGTCGTCTTTATGCTCTTGTGTCCCAGCATGGAACTCACCGTTTCGATGGGTACGCCGTTGGAGAGGAACACCGTCGTGGCTGCCGTGTGGCGGCTCTGATGCCACGTGATATGCTTGGTGATGCCGCAACGCTTGGCGACGGAACGGATTCCGGCAAGGCACGTGTTGTAGTGGGGAACGGGGAAAATCCTGCCGTTCCCGCACAGACCCCGGTATTTGTCGATGATGCGCTTTGCGATGTCGAGCAGGCGGATATTGGACACCACGCCCGTCTTCTGGCGGTTGATGTTTATCCACTCGTGTTCGTCGAAGTAGGTGTGGATGTTCTCTTCCGTCAGGTTGCGCATGTCGGCGAACGACAAGCCGGTGAAGGCGCAGAACAGGTAGAGGTCGCGGTAAAGCTCCTGCTTGGCGTTTTTCAGCCTGCCCTCCATCAGCAGCCGGATTTCCTCTTTCGTCAGGAAACTGCGCACAGTTTCCTCCTTCTTGATTTCGTACTCCCGGAACGGGTCGCGTGTGAGCCACTCGTTGTTGATAGCGATGAACACCATCGTCCGCAAAGGGCAGACATACAGCCACACGGTGTTGGTGCAGCAGTGCTTGTCCGTGCGCAGGAACATCTCGAAGTCGGAGATGAAGGCGGGCGTAAGCTCTTTCAGCGCGATGTCCTTCACGCGGTAGCGGATGGAGAGGAACTCTTGCAGGTGCTTGTAAACGGTCTTGTATTTCAAGAGTGTACCTTTGGCTTTCATGCCGGCCTCCACCTGTTTCTCGTAGTCCTCGTTGTGCTGGCGGAACACCTGCATCAGCGTGTGGTAGCGGTGTTCCAGTCCGAGAAAGGCGTTCTTGACCTTCTCTGCCGTGACAAAGTTGTCACGCTCCATGATTTCCTGATAATGTCTGTTGATGCGTACACGCATCTTGTCGAGCATGCGGTTCGTTTCGAGTGCCGCCGTGCTTCTGCCCGTGACACGTCCCCCTTTGGTGTCCCACAGCTTGGGATCGACGGTCAGTTTGCAGCTGAACTGCATCTGGGTGCCGTCCACCGTGATGCGTCCCATGACGGGTACTGTCCCGTCCTTTTTCACTACCTGACGCTTGAGGTAGTAGATTACTGAAAATGTACTCTTCATCGTCCTTAATTTTTTTTGGTTCAAAATTAGTTGGTGAAGAGTCCGTTGTCGGTACGCAAAACGGGGAGGAACGGCGCAATCTTTTTCCGTAACCGGATTTGTTGCGTGGGTTGTCAGTAACTCACTAATCCTTAACGCCTTGTTTCGCTATCCGTGTCCGTTTGTCGCCCTTTCGGGCATGGTTACGGACAAGTAACGTAGCGGCGTCCTGATTTGGCTTCAGCGGTGATTGCGATGGCTTCACGAATAATCGGAAGCACGACTGAAACCCTTGTAACTCAATTCTATCACTATTTCTTTCCGCATTTCACTTTTTTGTAGTAACTTTGTATGATATAAACTTCTTTCCCGATGGCGAACAAGTCGAAATATACCTTGCA
>UMGR01042575.1_pt1 | contig 11162 bp, 7 predicted proteins | sample 1965321 | NCBI WGS metagenome assembly UMGR01 (sample SAMEA4836077, study PRJEB28245) | human gut metagenome | biome: gut microbiome; material: fecal sample | place: Denmark | collected 2008 | reverse complement strand
TTGGGTGACGCAGCGCACGATCTATCTTTTAGTTGGCGGATTTCTCCTTGCATTGCTGTTCTATGAGGTGCGACCGTGGCAGGCGGTTTTCGCAAGCGGAGCCTTCTTTACACTGGCTGCTTTGGTGGAAGTGCTTGCAATGCTCCTGATTGGTCTGCGTATCCCGGATACCGACATTCTGATGCAGGCTGGGGCAGCACGGTTGGTTTATATTGTTTTTTCAAACCTGATTCAAATTCCACTCGTAGTTCTGATTTCACATTTTTTCAGCCGAAAGGGAAATGATCTGCGCATCCTATGGCTGTTGCCGATCATTGCGATTCAAATCGCAAGTATCGCGGTCTGTTATGTGGCACAGTATCATGCTGCGGATGATTATTTCCCTGATTATATGGTCGGCCTTATGGCTGTACTTCTCCTTATAAACATCCTGATCGTGTTCTATGTGGAAGCTCTCCGGGAAAATGAGCTAGAAAAATTCAAAGTCAAGTTCAATGAGCAGCAGTACAACCTTCAAATGGAATACTACCAGCAGCTCAAAGAACGTCAGGAAGAAGTCCGTTCTCTACAGCATGATGTGAAGAAATACATTCTGGCGATGCAGGCAGTTGCAGAACACGGTGATACCGAAGAACTTCACAAGATCGCACAGGCCGCCACGAATGTTTTCGAGCGTTCCACAAATATTTCTGCTGTCGGAAATCCTGTTGTTGATGCTCTTTTGAATTATTACTTACGAATTGCGGAAAGGAATAACATCAAAGTCAAACTGGATGTGACGATTCCTGAAGTTCTGACGATCTCATCGTTGTCTTTGAGCATCATCATCGGAAACACATTTGACAATGCCATTGAAGCCTGCTGCGACTTGCCAGCAGAACAGCGAATCATTCATCTACAGCTGCGCAAGCAGTATCGCAGTCTCTTTTACCGGCTTGAGAATCCATACAGCGATACCGTTCGCAGCATCCGCATCGGAGAGTATCACGGTTACGGACTAAAGAACATAAATCGTATCGTTCAAGAGAACCATGGCGACTTCTACACAAAGAAGAAGGACGGTGTGTTTACCGTCCAAGTCCGCCTGAACTGCGAAAATTAAAACATTCTTCTAAAACGCAGCCTTGCTTTCGCTTGTACTTTGTGTGTTTCGTTCATCTGATGTATTCATTATCCTGAAGTGTTGACACGCATTCGTACTTATGTTATCATTCCCAACAAATCCACAGAGATTTCTGTAAAGAAACGATTCTGTGCGGTTTTATTTCCTGCGAAGATTTACCGCCCCGCAACACACCCGATCATTTTGCCGTCTGTTTCACCCGACAAAATCCTTCGCCTGTACTGCGTGGGCGGTATTTTTCTTTTCCGGGGAAGATTGCACCTTGAAAATTTCATGAGCCGACCGAACGTGATACCGGCTTTTCGGCCAACGCCGCTGCAAAACAGGGGCAGGAACTTCGTTCGGAGCAAACGGCGATCAACATACACGAGCAGCGGAACTCTCTACTTATTTTTGCGTCTTAACAATTCGGAAACAACTTTCGGAAATGCGTTTTGAGCGCAGCGGTGGAGAGCAAGAACCGTCCCGTGGCCACAAATTTTCAATTCTTGAAAATGTTGTGCTCCACCGGGACTTCACATCTGCAACTCTTGCGAGTTTTGATGTGATCTTGTTGGGGCGTACCTGCCCCAAACCCTGCTCATATTCGCACCTTGCGGTGCGAAAGAACGGCGTGTCGTGCTTACATAGCTCCACCGAGGAGCTAGCGAAACGACAGGAGGTTCAATGAACAAAACGAATGTCAAAACGAAACCCAGCACGACCCACCGCCACGACACGCCGAACAACAAAACGCACATCATCAAGTTCCGTGTGACGGAAACTGAAAAGATGGAACTCCAATTCAGGAGCAGAAAAAGGCTGTCCGTTCCGGGTACGACATGGACATCCTGCCCAGCGACCTTGCCACTTACGGCGAGGACGCCAAAAAGCTGCTGAACAAATTGCAGACCCGGAACGAACGGCTTTTCATGCTGACCTTTCTTGTGCTGAATGTGGCCGACACCAAGCAAAAGCTGGGCAACGATGTGTTCCAAGCGGCGGGTGTGGCCCAGAAGTACAACTGCTCCCTTGTCCGGCTGGACTACCAGCAGGAGCAGGGCCTTGTGTCCAGCCTTCCGCTGGGTATGCAACGCGACTGTTTTCGGTGCTGTATCACAAAACCCTGACGGTAGGCCGGGTGCAGACCCCGACGCTGAAAATGCTGGTGGACCGGGATGCAAAAATCCTGCGCTTCCAGAAAGAAAAGTATTACACGGTCGGCATCCATTCCGGCAGCCTGAAAGCAGACAGTGGGCGCATTGCGGATGCAGAAACCGCAAATTCTCTCAAAGAAAAATGCACAGGTGCAAATGCAGTCTGCACGTCCATTCGGCGAGAGAAAAAGGCGGAACAGCCGCCCAAACTTTATGACCTGACCACCTTGCAGCGGGAGGCAAACCGCCTGTTCGGCTTCACGGCAAAGCAGACCCTTGACTATGCCCAGCAGCTTTATGAAAAGAAACTGCTGACCTATCCCCGCACGGACAGCCAATATCTGACCGAGGACATGGGCCAGACGGTACAACATCTTGTGTCTGATCTGCTGGGGCTGCTGCCCTTTGCCCAAGGACTTGCGCTGACTGCGGAAGTGGGCCGGGTACTGAACAGCAAAAAGGTATCGGACCACCACGCCATCATTCCCACTGCTGAATTTGTAAAACAGGGCTTCACCGGCCTTGCGGAAAGTGAGTGCAAGCTGATGAACCTTGTCTGCGCCAAGCTGCTCTGCGCCGTGGCTGTACCCCATGAATACGAAACCGTGGCCGCCGTGTTCTCCTGCGCCGGGAACGAGTTCACCGCCAAGGGAAAGACGGTGCTTATTCCCGGTTGGAAAGAGATCGACCAGCGGTTCCGCGCCACCCTGAAAGCCGATACCGAGGAAGAAGTTTTGAACGCACTGCCGGAACTGGCCGAGGGACAGAACTTTTCCGTGACAACTGACATTTTGGAACATTTCACGTCCCCGCCAAAAGCCTACACCGAAGATACGCTCCTGTCGGCAATGGAGCGGGCAGGGGCCGAGGATATGCCGGAGGAAGCGGAACGTAAGGGGCTGGGCACTCCGGCCACCCGTGCGGCGATTCTGGAAAAACTGGTGCAAATGGGCTTTGTGCAGCGCAAGGGCAAGCAGCTTGTCCCCACCAAGGACGGCATCAATCTGGCGGTGGTTCTGCCGGAAAGCCTGACCTCTCCCGCTCTGACTGCTGAATGGGAAAACCGTCTGACCGAGATTGCCAAGGGCAATGCAGACCCGGACGAGTTCATGGCCGAAATTGAAGCGCAGGTGCGTCAGCTGATCAAGACCTACTCCTGCATCAGCGCGGACAAACAAAACCTGTTCCAGTCGGAACGGGTTATCATCGGCAAGTGTCCCCGGTGTGGTGAAAACGTCTACGAGGGCAAGAAAAACTTCTACTGCGGAAATCGTGGCTGTCAGTTCGTAATGTGGAAGAATGACCGCTTCTTTGAGCAGCGAAAAAAGGTGTTCACCCCGAAGATCGCCGCCGCTCTGCTCAAAAACGGTAAGGCAAAGGTCAAGGGCCTCTACTCCGAGAAAACAGGCAAAACCTATGATGCAACGGTGCTTCTGGCTGATACGGGAGGCAAGTACGTCAATTACCGAATTGCGAGGGATTCTATAATGTGATAAAATAAACTTAACTAAAGGAACTTTGCAGGAAGATGCCGTAATGAAATTTACAGATAGATGTCCAGCTACTTGGAAAGAGTTGCAGGACGATGTTGCGCTGCTTCTAAATCAATCGGGATATCGAGCAGTTAGCCCTTGTACAATTGATACCGTCCGTGGTAAAGTGGAAGTTGATGTTTTGGTCGAATCTCCTGATGAATTGGTTAAAAGAATTGTGTGTGAATGTAAATTTTGGAATTCTTCAGTTCCAAAAGAAAAAGTTCACGCATTCAGAACGGTTGTACAAGATTCTGGTGCATCATTAGGTCTTTTGATTTCACAAGCTGGCTTCCAATCCGGTGCGATTGAGGCTGCAAACCTTTCAAATGTACGTTTGATGACGTGGAATGAATTTACAGATATAATTGCAGACAAATGGACATTAACGCGATTAAAACAGCTCAAAATGGAATCTGTCCCATTGTCTGAATACACTAGCTCTTTTCATTTTCCGTTTGATGACTTAAAAGATGAAGATGTCGGACGCTATCTAAAGGCTTGTGACAAATACAGGCCTTTGCGTACTACCTGTTGGGAAATCACTAGAAAAGATTTGAAAGAAAATGATTCTTTAACGGATTTTTGGTATAAAGGTTCGGAGTTCACAACAATCGAAAGCTATCTAAATTTTCTTTCAGATCAAGTAACAGCAGGTCTAAAAGAATTTGGCGAAATTCTTGCAAATTCCAATATCACAATTCCACCTGAACGGCTTGAAAAGTCGTATGGGTATATTTATATGTCCCTTTAACAGATTCCGGATAAGTTCATAATAAAATTACGAGGGCCGGTTATGGTAAGGTGAAGCATTCATTTTGCCATAACCGGCTCTCTCTATCCGTAGGATAGCAAAAAAGGAGTGTGACCAAATGAGCGAATTATTTTCCATCCAGCTGCAAAATCGGCAGCATCAAGGCAGGGATGGCGTCTGGCTGGACCTGCCCACTACAACCGAACAGGTACAAGCGGCCCTGCGGCAAATCGGCATTTCGTCCGATAATCCGCAGGGCCTTTTCGTTTCCGGCTACTTTGCCGAGGAAGAAAAACGCTTTGCAATTCCTTATAACATGGTGCTGGCATCCAATGTGGACGAACTGAACTTTCTGGCATCACGACTGGAAACACTCTCTACCGGGGAACGTGCAGAACTGAACGCCGCTCTGCAAGCCCCGCAGAGTGAGCTTTCCAGCATCGGGAAAATTACCGACTTTCCCGAAAACGTGGACTATTATGTACATCTGCCAGAAGTACACGGGCCTGCCCAGCTGGGCGACTACTACTTGAACCGCTCCGGCATGGTGGATATGCCAGAGGAATGGAAAGGAGGCATCGACACGGCACAGTTTGGCCGGTATGTGGCCCAGCAGGAGCAGGGAGTGTTCACCCAGTACGGCTACCTTGTCAAAAGCGGGGACGAATGGCAGAAAGTCTACGAGGGCCAGCCTGTGCCGGAGGAATACCGGGTGCTGTCTTTTCCTGTATCGGAAATCCTGCGGGATGCGGCCAACATCCCACCGCCGGTACAGTCCACAACAGAACAGCAGAAAGTTATTCCCATCATCTACCAGCTGCGCAATGAGGATTCCACCCGCGATTACCGTTTTGAGACCTACGACCGCCTGCAGGCCGCTGGCCGGACTGTGGACAAGGCCAACTATATGGAGGTGTATGCCGCGCCGCTGACTGCTGGTACCACATTGGAGGACATCTACCGTACATTCAATGTAGACCATCCGGCAGACTTTAAGGGGCATTCGCTGTCCGTTTCGGATGTGGTGGTGTTGCATCAGAACGGCCACGACACCGCCCACTACTGCGACAGTGTGGGCTTCCAGCAGGTGCCGGAGTTCTTACGGGAAAATCCGCTGCGCACCGCAGAACTTTCCACCGAACAGAACAGAAATATGATTGATGGCGTGCTGAACAATGCGCCCTCTCTGGGCGAGTTGGAGGCCAAAGCAAAGGCCGGAGAACAAAACTCACTGACGGACCTTTCCGCCGCAGTCAAGGCCGAGGAAAAGGCACCGAAAGCCAAAAAGTCCCGCGCAGCTAAACCGAAAAAGCCGTCCATCCGGGCACAGCTGGACGCTGCGAAAAAGGAGCAGAGCAAGCAAACGCCGCCACGGGAAAAGACAAAGGAATTGGAGGTCTGACCATGAATTTCAGCGTGGAAGAAGAAAATTTGATCTGTATATACCACACTTCTGACCGCCGCCGGACGATGGCGCGGATGCTGGCTGCCCTGTCGGATATGGACACCGAAATGCGGCGGTTGGCAAACAGTACTATTGCAAAGTTGAAGCGCATGACTGATGCCGACTTTGACGGGCAGAGGTTTGATTTTACCAACAGCACCTAATTTTAGCATGTTATATAAAAAGAGCAGCAGAACTCGTACTAGTCAAATGTGCGATTCTGCTGCTCTTTTCCTATATATTCTGATTATAATTCATCGAGAATAGATGACACTTTTTTCTTGCGAGATATAGAATTTTCACTATATTTTTCCAATATTTTGAAGCTGAATATAAACCGCGCTTCTACCCATTTACATGCTTCCAAAAAATCTGCTACTGTAAAATTGTGCTCATCCAAGAAAATCATAAGATCATCAAATTCAATAGGCTCTATATGATATCGATTTTGGGGATCTTGTTTTTCTCTTTCTGATACCCATGTGCTTGCAATTTCTCTGGATTTTTTAATTCCTTCTGCATTTGAATAAAAAAAATGGTTCAGTTTACATGTTATCATCAGAATATTACACAAATATCGATTGGAAATACCAAAATCGATTGTGTAGTCCGTTACCCTTTTGCTGTTTTCTAGCTTATATAGCCTTCTTAAGTGTACACCAGAAAACAGTTCTTTCAACAACTCTACGCTAAATCCCATTGAATCATAAAGTTCTTTCAATTTTTTCAATCCGGGACAAAGAACTATTTTATTTACTTTGTCCGGTTGTAAATTATACAGCATCGCCATATATTCATCGCCTACAACAGAAATCGATTCATCAAACCATGTCGCTAGAAGTTTGGATTGAACATCATCTGTCAATTTGCATGTATATAATGCTGCAAAATACTCTTGAAAAGACCTATGAGAGAAACGATACGACAATCCATCTTTTACCAACATGCATACTGACAATGTGAGGTCTTCCTGAAAATCTTCAATTGTAAATTTATATAGTGGAAATCTACTTTGCGCTTCTTGAATTCGTTCTCGCAACTGGTGTTCCGTAAATTCAAACTGTCCCCTGAAATATGATTTAAAACAGATATACGAAAATACTGTTTTAAATTCTTCACAGCCTAAACCAGTTCGAATATCTCGTAAATAGCAATCTTTTGTCGCATCGTGCATATTAAAGAGCGTCGTAAAGGCTTCCTCGTAGAATTCGTTTAAGTTCTCTGGAATTGAAGCATGATTGCTAAATGTCAGCAACATTATCGTTAGCAAAAGTGGATTAGATGCAAAAGACGTATATTTATCATAAAGTGTCCTACTTAACTCTGTATAAAACGCTCTCTTGGCCGATTCATCAAACTCAATTTTGTTGACGAGACTTAATGCTTGTTTTTTCGAAAGAGGCATAACAGACGTTTCAACAAAATCATTCCATCCAATAAACATTTCTGTGGGACGCGAAGATATAATATATGTGTTTTTCTCAAATTTATCGCTAAAACTTTTTATCTCATCTTGAACTTTTTTCAGTTTATCACGATTAACTTCATCAAATCCATCTAAAAGAATGATATATCCTCCTTTCTCCAGGCTATATTTATAGTATTCATCTGCTAATGCAAAGCCATTATCCGATAGCGTTTGATAAACCGCACGGTATATTGAAATGTCCTTATTTTCCATGCCGTTAAACTTTCTGAGTTCAAGCAATACCGGAATGTACTCTGTTTCTTTTATCGTGCTAAGGAACAGGTGCTTCATTAAAATTGATTTTCCTATGCCACCCGTTCCCGTTACAAGAATTTTCTTTCCAATTTTCAACACATCACTAACATTGCTTGTTTTGATAACCTTTCCCTCTAACCTCAGCCCAACACATTCATAAAATGAGTATATATCCTTGGGAACTCTTCTATAAATTAACGTTTTGATTTTGCTATTTCTTTCTTGTGTGACACGGATATAGTCATTAAAAGCAGTTCCTATTTCAATTGATTCTTCTGCACTAAAATCCTTAAAATATTTTTTTACTTTCGCCCAACCTGATGTTGCAGCACTTTTCATTAAATTTGCTGCGGTATCACTTATTATTTTTCCTGCATCTACGGGTGAATATACAATTGGATTTTCCATTTCAATTCCTCCTAAAACTATATTGTACGATTTTAAAATTAATTTTTATAGTTCATCCATGATTTTTTGAATCGAGTTGCAGGTATCATCAAAAGAAACACCCTTCGCATAGTCGTATTCCCCGCTATACTTGCTCCTCTGCTTGCGGAGTGTATCGCTATCCCGAACTTCCTGTATAATCTCCCGGTACTGTGCTAAGATTTTAGCACTGCCGCACTTTTCTGTTGTCTGCTCCAGTGCCCGCCGTAGAGTTGCCTTGTCGTATTCGCCCCCGTGCAGAGCGTACAGGATATAAATTGTATTATAGAGAAATAATGTGTGAATATCAAAACAAGAATATGAATCATAATAATTCGATGATGATTGACTGGCTGTTTCTATGTTAAATTGCCAAATTCAATTTGCATTTCAGAAACATTTTTAAATCGCTTGGAGCGGTCTGGATTCAATCCCTTTTCAACGAATTTTTTCAGGGACTGGTTGACTATATTATTAGTATTCATTTTCCCTGTCATAACAAAATATACAATCCGTGTCAATGCATATATTTCATGTTCAATATTATAGGTGTTGAATCCTTCTACCGCAAGAATTGGGTCGTTAAAATAGCCTTTAGGCTCTGTAGTTGCTGATGTAAGTGAACTGTTCGGGATTTTAACTAGTCCAAAATCTGCAATTTTGATAACGATGGTATCTTCATAAAGTTTAACTAAAATATTTTTCGGACTTATATCTCTATGAAGTTGACCTTTTGAGTGAATATACTCAAACGCTCGTAATATTTGACGAACTATCGACTTGCGTTGCTTACAGTCTAAGGTTGAATTATGGCTCGAAATATATCCATCTAATGTATCATCCATATATTCCATAATATACTCATTTTTGGCAGAGTTATAGTTATAAACTTCAACAACATACGGAGAGGACAATGTACGCATTACATCATACTCTCTTCTAAAACGCGCCAACTCTTTTGAATCTAGTCCCTTTTTTGCTCGCTTTAATATAAAAAATCTATTATAGAAAGTATCTTTGTATTTGAAAACATTTGCATAAGAGCCCTCACCAACCAGTTTTAATTGGTAGGTCAGTTCCTGTTGCTCATGAGAAACGGTAACACTTGAAACGGGAGTGAATATTGGAATCATATAATATAGGTCTATTTTGGCCATATTGGGAGGTAACTCGCTACCACCGCTAGAACGCAAAAAATCCCGACATTTTAAAAACAAATCGGCATAATAAGAATCGATATTGAAAGCAAGGGGAGTTCCTTTAAGAGCCCCAAAAAGTCCATTGATGATGTCCAAACGCCTGATAAGCTCTCGACTCTCATCGGCCCAGAAGTGTGCTTCACACTCACCTGTAGGCAAACGATCATTCATCCTTTTGAAAAGAAGAATCAAATCATGATGCAGAGTTGTAAGAATTTCTCGAAGATGCGGATGCGTAAATGCTTTGTACAAGTCCGCATACTCTGCATTGGGTTCACTGCACTCCATTAGTTCACGATATTGTGCTTCTATACAATTTTCAACATTCATTACTGCCTCCTATATCTATAAAAGTTAAATGTTTTTATGAGCGTTATTGTTTATCATCTAATTTCGGATGTTGCATATAGAAAATATTCTTCTGCCGTTCGATCTCAGCCCGCAGCTGTTCTTTGGTCGGCAGGTAAGTCAAATACTTCGACATGAACAGATGGTCGTTATCATGCAGGACAGAGTATCTCGCGATGTCCTCGCTGGTTTCGCCACACAGCAGAATGCCGATCGTGGGGTTGTCACCCTCTTTGCATTTGAGTTCATCGTACATCCGAACATACATATCAATCTGGCCGACATCTTGATGGGTGATCGTCCCCATCTTCAAGTCAATCAGAACATAGCATTTCAGTTCGATGTTGTAAAACACAAGGTCGATGTAGTAATCTTCCGTATCGGTCACAATATGCTGCTGCCGGGCCACGAAAGCAAATCCCTTTCCCATTTCCATGAGGAAGTCCCGGATGTGAGAAAGAATTGCAGACTCCAAATCGGACTCTGCAAAGGAATCTTCAGTGCGAAAGCCTAAAAATTCTGCCACGATGGGACTTTTGAGAAGTTCAAACTGATGCTTGGGCTCTGCTGCCGTTTTCTCTTTCATTTCTGCAATGACGGCTTCTTTTTTCGGAGAATGGAGTAGCCGATAATAATACTGTGTGCCAATGTTGCGGTCAAGGGTGCGAACACTCCAATTTTCATTAGCCGCTTCATTCATATACCAAACACGGGCATCTTCATCGGGAACACGCAACAAAGCACGAAAATGTGACCAATTAAGATTTTGAACACGCGTGTTCAAAATCTCGGAATCAGGGAAGCAATGGTAAAATTTACGGTAATAGTGAAGATTTCGGCTGGAATAGCTGTTGCCGAATTCCTTTGTGAGTTCTGCCGAAAGAACTGGAATTAAGCGTTTTCCATACTCTGCACGCTCAGCACCGCTCTGTTCTTCTTCAACAATGCGTTTTCCAATATTCCAGTAGGTCATAATCATTGCACGGTTGGCTGCATTATAGGCAATGTTCTGGCCGACGGTAATCAAATTTTTAATATCGGAGATTACCGGCTGATACGGAATGAGGTTGCTGTCCATTTGAAAAATCTCCTTTCCAACTGAGGATTTTTTCTAAGAATCATTGTTTTAATTATAGCAGATATTGTCTGAACTGTCAGCCGATTGCGAGGAAAACTTGCGTGACTTACCGTTCCTGCATCTGCTCCTTTCCCGGTGTTGTCCGTAGGATGCCGTCCACATTCTGCTTGATAATGCCATACTCCTGCATCTGGCGTTTGGCATCATTGTACTGCCGCTGCAGCTGGTCTTTCTGCTCGGCCAACTGCTTATACTCGGTTTTTAATGCGTAGAGGTCGGGCAGCTTTTGAAAGCCCTGTTCTTTCAGGGCCTTGGCCGCTGCTTCATAGAGAATCAGGGTGCCTTCATGCTTGCGCCGGAACTGCTTTTTGTCAGCGGCCCGCTGGTACTCCTGCACCA
>UMGR01036407.1_pt1 | contig 11207 bp, 7 predicted proteins | sample 1965321 | NCBI WGS metagenome assembly UMGR01 (sample SAMEA4836077, study PRJEB28245) | human gut metagenome | biome: gut microbiome; material: fecal sample | place: Denmark | collected 2008 | reverse complement strand
TTTTCCTTTACTGTTCATAATCTTTCTCCTGCTTTGCATTTTTAATTCTTCTGCCTCTTAGTATAACAAATTCTCTTTTCGCATACAAGCTAAGCCTTCCTATATCTTTCTTCCCTTATTTTGTAATATAGAATCCAGAACTCTTTCGCTGTGTGATATTTCCACATTTATCGATAAATCTTGCATAGATACTCACTTTTTTGTTCTTCTTTTTATAGGTTATCTTATTCGCTGTTTTCCATCGATATTTGGATGCTTTTTTGCCTTTTGGCACGATCTTATATTGTGTCTTTGATTTCCCGCTGATTCCATAGGATGCTGAAAATACAAATTTGGCTGACTTTTTGATTTTCTTATTGTAAGACGTTTTTGTTGACGTTTTCAATGTCTTGATCCCTGATCTGTTAACCTTGATCTTCGTCTTTGTTGGTGCTTTTTTATCTACTGCGATTCCTGAAAGCTGCATCTCATCTATCCCTGCATCTGTGACAAACCTCACATAGACCCTGCCTATCATGCCGTCTCTGAGCGTTAATGTCGTACCGGTTTTGTATGGTACACTTCCTTTGGAAGTTCCTTTTTTCACAAATTTGTACTGAATCTGTTTTAGATTTGTGAAGCTTTTTGCCTGTGCTGAAATCCTGATCTTGATGTTTTTTCTCTCATAATTCTGATATGCTGCAGAGGCATCGGAACGAAGTGGTGTCATTTTCTTCTTTGTATTTGCCTGCACTGTAACTTTCTGCATCAAAGGGGTACGCTTCTGTTTCACAACATATCCCGCATGACTTGGTACATTACCGCCTTTTTGTGCTGACACACTTAGATTCTTACCATCGGACGATACTACGATCGTTCCTTTATCTGATGTCTGATAAACATCCATTCCTGACAGATCACGAAGTACATTGCTCTCTGGTGTCTGATTTACATTTTTATATCCATTACTGATGATCGCAATACTTGCACCTGTTCGATCGATCAGATACTTATGATCCGAATCGTATACATAACGACCTTTCGGTTTATCCTGCAAACGAACATCCTGATATCCATGATGTGGCTGCTTTAATACCTGTGCACTTAAATCATAACCTCTAGCTACAATCTTTTTGATCGTTTCCTGCTGTGCATCGCCTGTCATTAAAAATGAATTACTGCCATAAACGATCCTCGTCACTATCGAATATTTATTTACCTGTCTTGTATTTAAATTGGGTGCATCCTGTGCTCTTCCATACCTGTAGGTATTATCTAACGGACCATAAAAGGTCATTACCGCTTCGCCTAATTTTACGGATGTTCCGGCCTGTGGCACAACATACTGGATATGCAATGATGCATCTTTGTATGAATTCCTCTTCTCTAGTTTCTTCTTGAATGTCTGATAAGTCTGTGTATCAAATGCTGTCCATCGGGCTGTTTCTTCTGTTTGCTTTTCTTTATCTTCGCTGCTTTCCAGATATTCAAACTCCAATGGATTTCCATAAATCGTATCGATCGTAATATTCTTATCTTCTAGTATCTTTTTCATTCCACCGATATGATCTCCATGTGGATGAGTAAGAACAACAAATTCCAGATGTTTTACTCCATGATCCAGCAAATACTGGTGCACACGGTCTGATACATCGATCGTATCGTAATCTGTTGTCTCATAAGAATAAGCCCCAGAATCAATCAGGGCATACTTCGCGTTTTCTCCTTCTCCATATTGAAGCAAAGCTCCATCAGCGGCCCCCACATCGATAAAATGAACCTTAAATGTCTGTGCTGCATTAACTTTGATCGTTTGACCTCCCGATACGTGCAAAACAGTGATGCCTGTAAGCATCACTGTCAGCAGTACCGCTATGATCTTCTTTGTAAAATATTTCATACTTCCATCCTAGCGTTTTCTTTGTTATTTCTTAGTTACGTAAAATCCGTTTGTCTTCTTTGTTGTGATATTTCCAGATTTATCAATATATCTTACATATAAACGAACTTTTTTATTTCTTGTCTTATAAGTTACACTATTTGCTGTTTTCCATTTGTACTTGGAAGCTTTTTTTCCTCTTGGTACAAACTTATACTGTGTCATGGATTTTCCACTGGTTCCATAATTAGCACTAAATGTAAATTTAACAGACTTCTTGATTCGTTTACTGTAAGTGTTCTTTGCAGATGTTGACAGTGTTTTGATCCCTGACTTATTCGCTTTGATCTTCACACTGGTTGGTGCTTTCGTATCAACTGTAAATCCAGGAAGTTTGATCTCTGTTGATCCTAATGGTGTATTATATCTTACATAAAACCTTCCACAATTTCCATTTTTGACTGTATAGGAACTTCCTGTCTTATATGCTATGGTTTTATTATTCACACCTTTTGGCACAAACTTATATTCAATGCTTGTCAGCTTTGTAAATCCTTGGGCTGTTCCTGAAAATCTTACTGTGATATTCTTCTTTTCATAACGATTATAAGTATTCGCAGCATCCACACTCGTTGCTGTCAATGGCTTTGTTGTATTTGCTGTGATATTCATGGATTTCATCACTGGGGATGATGTTTCATCATCACTTTCCTTTCCTTTGACACTTGGCTGGTTATCTCCTTTCTCTGTCTGGATAGATAACTGTGAGCCATCGGATGTTACAATGATCGTTCCACGGTCTCCTGTCTCATAGACATCTAATTTTGATAAGTCTCTTAAGACTTTTGTATATGGAACACCACCTGTATTCATGTATCCATTACTGATGATCGCAATACTAGCCTGTGATGCATCGATCACTGTTTTATGATCAGAATACTGGTAGCCATTGGCTAACTCTTCTTCTGTGACATCCTGAAATCCATGATGTGGCTCCTTGAGCACCTGTGCTGTCAGATCATATCCCTTCGCGATGATCTTCTCGATCGTTTCTTTCTGGGCATCTCCGGTCATTAAGAAAGAGTTGCTTCCGTAAACGATCTTTGTAACGATAGAATATTTATTTTCCTGTCTTGTATTCAAATCAACCTTTCTACCATATTGATAATCATTCTCTAATGGACCATAGAATGTCATTTTTGCTTCTCCAAGACTAATTGTTTCTCCTGCAGTTGGCACTACATAATCTACTTTTAGATTTTCTTTCTCTGTTTTGTCTTCTGCTTCTTCAGCAAGTTTATTTCTTGCTTCTAAAGCTGCTTTAAAATTCTTGTATATTTTGGTATCAAATTCTGTCCAATTTGTTTCATCTGAAGACTGCTTACTCTTATCCTCGCTGCTTTTCAAGTACTGAATATTCAGATCATTCCCATAAATCTTATCGATCTTAATCGTTGTATCAGAAAGAATCTTCTCCATACCTCCAATATGATCCTGATGAGGATGTGTCAGAAGTATAAATTCCAGATGTTTTACTCCCATCTTATTTAAATATTCATAGACTGGTGTCTTTGTGGTATCAATCGTCGTATCCTTTGTATTATGATACTGGTTTGCTCCTGTATCGATCAATGCATACTTTGCTTCTGTTCCTTCTCCATACTGTAATAACGCAGCATCTGCACATCCGACATCAATAAAATGAATCTTAAATGTCTGTGCTGCTTTTGCCGTATGCATTCCATGCCCAGTTACAACTGTTGTGCAGACCAATATCCATGCCAGAAAGCACACTGCAAGTTTCCTTATAATGTTCCTCATTTGTTACTCCCTTTCTTTGTTTTTCATCTTTATTCTTGATATTTCTTTTTTATATTCGAATTTTAACACGTTCTTAATATTTTTGCAATTTTTTTGAAATATTTTATCATCTATTTTTACATGAACAGAGGAAGAGTTCCTCCTTTGGGAACTCTTCCTCTTAACTTATCATATTCAATACTATATTTCAAGACTCTATATAAGACTATCTGATCTTATCTAAGTGCCAGATATCATCAACATATTCCTGAATTGTACGGTCAGATGAGAACTTGCCACATCCTGCTGTGTTGGTCATCGCCATCTTAGCCCATCCTTTTGTATCTCTATATGCTTCTTCTACTTTCTTCTGAGCTTCTGCATATGAACGGAAGTCTTTTAAGATGAAGTACATATCTGCCTGGCTTCCTGTATCACCAAATAACAGACTCTGGTACAGATCTTTGTAAAGTTCTGGATCACCATTTGCATATGTTCCATCTACTAACTGATCTAAGACTTCATGGATGTCTTTATCTTTCTGGTAAATCTCATATGGATGATATCCACCGTTATTCTCATAATTGATAACTTCTTCTGAGCTCATACCGAAGATAAATGCATTCTCAGCTCCAACTTCATCAACGATCTCTACATTCGCTCCATCCATTGTTCCAAGTGTTGGTGCACCATTTAACATGAACTTCATGTTACCTGTTCCTGATGCTTCTTTGGATGCTGTTGAAATCTGTTCGCTGACATCTGCTGCCGCAAAGATCCATTCTGCATTAGATACACGATAATCTTCAATAAATACAACCTTTAACTTACCTTTGATGGATGCATCATTATTTACTTTATCAGCTACAGAGTTGATCAGTTTGATCGTCTGTTTTGCACGAAGGTATCCAGCTGCTGCCTTAGCACCAAAAATGAATGTTCTTGGATAGAACTTCATATTTGGATTCTTCTTTAACTGATTATACAGATACATCACATGTAAAATATTCATCAGCTGACGTTTGTATTCATGAAGTCGTTTTACCTGTACATCAAAGATGGATGTTGGATCAACTTCTACGCCATTGTGTTCTAAGATATATTTTGCAAGACGTTTTTTATTCTGCAGTTTGATATCCATAAATTCTTTCTGAGCTTTTGGATCATCCACATATTTCTTCAGTCCTGACATTAAAGAAAGGTCTGTTGCCCATGTGTCTGTTCCAAGTTTCTTTGTTACCCAGTCTGCAAGTAATGGGTTTCCATGCATTAAGAAACGTCTCTGTGTGATTCCATTTGTCTTGTTGTTGAATTTCTCTGGCATCATCTGATAGAAATCTTTTAATTCCTGATTCTTTAAGATTTCTGTATGAAGTTTTGCAACACCATTGACAGAATATCCTGCTGCGATCGCCATATGTGCCATACGTACCTGTCCATCCCAAAGGATCGCCATCTTCTTGACTTTCTCTTCGTTTCCTGGATACATCTCACGGATCTTGTTTACGAAACGACGGTCGATTTCTTCTACGATCTGGTATACTCTAGGAAGTAATTTTGAGAATAAGTCGATTGGCCATTTCTCTAACGCTTCTGCCATGATCGTATGATTTGTGTATGCACAAGTCTTTGTTGTAACTTCCCATGCTTCATCCCATCCAAGACCTTCTTCATCCATTAAGATTCTCATAAGTTCTGCAACAGATACTGTTGGATGAGTATCGTTCATCTGGATCGTCATCTTCTCGTAAAGTTTTGTAATGTCATCGTGGTTTTTCTTATATTTGGCTACTGCTGCCTGTAAACTTGCAGATACAAAGAAATACTGCTGTTTTAAACGAAGCTCTTTTCCTTCGTAGTGATTATCGTTTGGATATAATACTTCTACGATGTTCTTTGCAAGGTTCTTCTGTTCTACTGCTTTGTCATATTCACCTTTATCAAAAGAATCCAGCTGGAAGTCAGTGATCGCTTCTGCATCCCAGATCCTTAATGTATTAACGATATGATTTCCATATCCTACGATCGGATAGTCAAATGGGACTGCCATAACTGACTGATAGTTCTCCTGAATGAAGTTGGTTCTTCCAGTTGCTTCATCATATTCTGTACGGATATTTCCACCGAAACGTACTTCTTTGGCATATTCCGGACGTTTTAATTCAAATGGATTTCCATTCTTTAACCATTCATCTGGTACTTCTATCTGATATCCGTCTTTGATCTTCTGTTTGAACATTCCGTATTGATAGCGGATTCCGCATCCATATGCTGCATATCCAAGTGTTGCCAATGAATCAAGGAAACATGCTGCTAATCTTCCAAGACCACCATTACCAAGTGCTGGGTCTGGTTCCTGGTCTTCAACGGCATTCAGATCTACGCCTAATTCATCGAGTGCTTCTTTCACTTCTCCATACATACTCATGTTAATGAGGTTATTTCCAAGTGCTCTTCCCATCAGGAATTCCATGGACATATAATATAAAATCTTTGTGTCTTTCTCTTCGTAGGTCTTCTGAGTATCCATCCAGTCCTCAATGATCCACTCTTTCAGGGCATAAGCCACAGCCTGATAAATCTGCTGCTGGGATGCATTATCAAGCTCAACTCTGAACTGAGTCTTTAGATTATTGAGTACTTCCTGTTTAAACAGTTTCTTATCAAATCTTTCTGTTTTCATGATTGTCTCTTCCCCTTTCGTGTTCCCAGTGTGTTATTAATTTTATCATATAAATTGGAAATATGATACAAAAATTACAAATATCATTTGTATTTTTTTTCGTAAGTTCTTCTAATTATACAAACTAGCTGCCACGCATAATTTTCCATATCCAATTTCATTGTTTGGATAGTCCAAAAATCCATTCATTTTCCTTGCACCTTTATGAAAATAAGCTTTGATCCGCTCTCCATACAAATAAGGATCATTTTTTCTTATGATCCCCCATTCCATCAAAAGAGCTGCCGCTCCTGTGACAAATGGCGTTGCCATTGACGTCCCGGACAAACTGTTTTCACCGCCTCCCGGTGCTGCTGCCAAAATTCCAACTCCAGGTGCCACAAGATCTGGTTTCTTTACACCATATCTTTGATCACCCCGCCCCGAAAAATCTGCATAGGACTGATATCTGACATCATACGCACCTGCTGAGATCACTTTTTCTGCAGTTGATGGGATTGTTAAAGTAAACTCTTTATCTGGCTCTAAAAATCTAGTTTCCTGATTACTTCCTAAGGATACCGGAAGCCACATCTGATATTCCCCATTTCTGATATTTCGTGGAATCAATGTAAGATTCCATTGTCCACTCTCTATATGATTTCCTTCCTGCACAATAAAACTAAGGAATATTTCCTGCCTTACATTGTACGGTGTTGGATAACCATTGTATACAAAGACGATCGTATTTCCATATGCATATTGTGACTTTCCCTGTTTATCTGTGATCTCATAAGATATTCCCGATGGAGATTCCAGCTGTATTCTTAACTCATCCACGAAATCTTTCCATATCTGGAGATTTAGATTCTGCTCAAATGGTGCAATATCCAATAAGATTTTTTGTTCTTCTTTGATCAGCTTTCCTTGTTTATGCTTTCCACTATTTCCCTCATTTCCTGTTCCAATGCAGATCGTACATTTCCATTGCTGTGCGATCTGTGATATAAATCTTTCTAACAAGGAATTTCCTCTGTGATCTCCATAATTATGTCCATAACTGATATTGACCGCAACCGGCCGTCCTGCCTGTGATGCTTCATTGATCACATATTGTAATGCTGTCATCAATTGTGTCGTCCTTGGGAAACCTTTTTCTCTCGTATCTCCCAATTTCACAACGATCAGTTCTGCCTCTGGTGCAACCCCGTTTATCCCGGCACAGATTGAAGCTACATGTGTTCCATGCCCAGATCGATCTCTGCTCCGAAAATCGTATCTTCCACTTTCTGAGTGCAATACTTTATTGATTTCTTCTTTTGTATAGAGATTTCCGTTAAGAAATGGTTTAGGCGGACTTCCTTTGACCGTTTGATCCCATAGTGCATAAATCTTAGTATCTCCATTTTCATCTATAAAATCCGGGTGAAAAATATCAATCCCTGTATCGATCACAGCGACAAAAACACCTCTTCCAGTCAATGAAAGAGGTGGATTCTTGACCGACAACATACAAGATGCGGCTATCGATGGCTGTCGACTTAATAATAGATTTTTCGGTTTTTCTATATAAATAACTTGTTCATTTGCCCCAAATGCTTCCAACTCGTCTTCTTTTATATAGGCGATCGCATAACCCATACTCAACGGTTCGATCCTCGTTGTGTCTGACCATCTGATCGTATCAAGTGTGCCTGCGTAGCGAAATATGATCTCCCACTGATCCGTTTCTTTATCGTATCCTGCATCTAAATCTTTGGATCTCTCCCGTTCTTCTTCGCTAAGATCCAGAGCAAGATTTAATTGATTTTCAAACTTTTCATCCTGTTCCATACGATACCTGCACACTTTCGTTTTTCTTATCTTATGCAAAATCTGTGGGTTTTATTCTCTAATTGCTTATATCTCTTTTTTGCAGTATTTCCATACGGATGCACAAATTCCATAAACAGAAGATGCTGTCATGATCCCTGCTGCAACCGCCACTGCGATCAGCAATGTTTTTTGCCCATATAAATAAAATAAATGCCACTGTTTTGCCAAGACATAATTCATCGTATAGTATAAATTTCCACCTGGCACTAATGGAATGATTCCCGTAATCAAAAATACTGTCACAGGAGTCTTTAAGATCCTTGCCATTGTTTCTGCATAGATCGTCGCAACTGCGGCCGCTGCCAGGTTCGCCACAAATGTACTTGGCATCTCATTCCACACGATAAGGTAGGCGATCCATGATACCATCCCAGAAATCCCAGCCATACAAAGTTTCTTCCCTCGAAGGTTATAAAGTACTGCAAATCCAAAACTTCCAACAAAACTTGCCAGTACCTGTATGATCTCTGCTTTCATTTATAATACACCTCCTAAGAACATCAATGCCATAAAAGAACCTGCTGCAAGGAATACAGCCAACAATATCGATTCACAGACTCTTAAGATTCCTGACATCATGTCTCCGCCGATCATATCCCGAAGTGCATTAACAAATGCAACTCCAGGAACCAACAGCATGATATTACCGATGATGATCGTTCCATAATCCTCCGTCAGTCCGAATTTTGCACTGATATATGCAAATGCTGCAACAAAAAATGATAATAGAAAGTTTAATACCATTTCGTTGGGTGCTAAGATCTTAATATATCTTGCAAGAACCGCGACAAATGCCCCTGCGATCATTGCTATGATTCCTTCTGTAATGCCACCTCCATAAAATGAAGTCCATGCTGCTGCAATGACCGCTGATGTAAGAACTTCCTCTGTAAAAACGACGACTTTTCCCTTTTTAATCTCTGCGATCTTTCGTTTTACTTCCTCTTCTTCCGGAAGTTCTTTGCACATATATCTTGATAACTGATTTAACTCATCCAGTTTGGTAAAGTCTGTCTTATATGACCTGATACGCTTTGTCTGCGTTAAGATTTCTCCTTTTTCATCTTCGATCGTTGTTACAATACTTGATGTGATAGAAAATACATTGGCTTCTTTTGCTCCATACGCCTTGCAGATTCTTGAAATCGTATCTTCTACCCTTGAAACACCTGCTCCTGACACTAGCATGCATTCTCCGATCTCCATTGCGTATTTTAATACTTTTTTCATTTCCATAACATCTATCTCCTGCTATCTATTGTATCGAAATTGACTGTATTGTAACACAAAAGAAACCCTTGTGCTATGATCACACAAGGATTTCATGTAAAATTCATGTTTTGTTTACATTTCTTCGAGATGAAAAGAAGATTAATGCTATTAATCATCAATCTTATGTGTCCAAGCAACCGCCAATGCACCTGCACCAATATGACATGCAACACTTAAAGATAACGGATCTTGCTGGAATTCCATTCCTGGAAATTCTGCCATCAGTTCTTCTTTCCATTTGAGCGCTGCCTCTTCATCTTTTGTATATGCAGACTGAAGATATGCGTGTTTACCAAAATCTCCATCTGGGAAACGCTCTTCTAACTCTTTTCTTACTGCTGCGATCATCTTTTTCTTTGCCTGTTTGACACCTCTTGTCTTCGCAAATGCATCCAGCTTCTCGCCATGGATCTGTAAAACTGGTTTGATTCCAAGCACTGTACCGATGGCTGCTCCTGCTGCTGTAACACGTCCGCCTTTCTTCAGATACTTTAACGTATCTACCATGATATAGATTCCAGAATCTAATTTGTCTGCTTCTAAGATATCTTTGATCTCTTTGGCTGACTTTCCTTCTTCCGCTAATTTGGCCGCATCTAAGACAGACTGTCTCTGTGTGACAGAAATCCTCTGGTTATCTACAACCTGAACTTTTCCATCGTAATCATCTGCTAACATTGCCGCTGTCGCACAGGAACTGCTTAATCCACTAGACATTGCGATGTGCACGATCTCATCATGGTCTTCTAATAACTTCTCCCACAGATCCAACACATCTCCAGGTGCAGGCTGAGATGTTTTGATATCTTCATCTTCATTTAATTTCTGATAAAATTCATCCTGTGTTAATGTAATATCTTCAAAATATAATTCTTCGTTAATATAAAATGGCATTGGAATCACTGAGATTCCTAATTCTTTACCTTCTTTTTGAGTAATTCCGCTGTTACTATCTGTTACGATCGCAATCTTGCCCATTCTTCTAATCCCTTTCTTTAAATTTCCTATCAATATATCTAATTTTTGCCTTTACCTCACATCATAACAGAGATTCATAGATATCGTCAAAGGTTTTCCCCTCATATTTTGAAAAAATACATAACTATTTTGTGATTTCCTGCAAAAATCTTGCAATTGGAAATCCTACAACATTGTAGTAATCTCCTTCGATTCCTTTGATAAAGACAGCTGCTTTTCCTTGAATTCCATAAGACCCAGCCTTATCCATAGGTTCTCCAGTCTTGATATAATGATCGATCTGCTCATCACTGATCTCATAAAATGTAACTTTTGTTTCTTCATAAAATGTTTTTGTTTTTCCATCTTCGATGACGCAAACTCCTGTATACACTTCATGTGTCTGTCCACTTAACATCGTAAGCATTCTTTTTGCGTCCGCTTCGTCTGTCGGTTTCCCAAGAATCTGTCCCTGATATGCTACAACGGTATCTGCTCCCACGATCATACTTTGTTTCTCTGACTTCTTATATATGTCTTTTGCTTTGATCGATGCTAATTCCATAACTACTTCATTTGGCGCTGTTTTTGTTGTGATCTCTTGTGCATCGCTTGGCATAACATCAAATTTCAGATCGGCAAGTTCCAGGATTTCTTTTCTTCTTGGGGAAGCAGATGCTAATATAATATGTTTCATTTGTTTTATACCTCTTATTTTACTTAAGTTATCAAATTCTCCTGTGAATTACCCCTCCCATGCGGTACAGTAGTTCCTATGGAAGT
>UMGR01018704.1_pt1 | contig 11344 bp, 7 predicted proteins | sample 1965321 | NCBI WGS metagenome assembly UMGR01 (sample SAMEA4836077, study PRJEB28245) | human gut metagenome | biome: gut microbiome; material: fecal sample | place: Denmark | collected 2008 | reverse complement strand
AGTAGAGAAAATTCCGTATGCATTAAATTCTAAATTAAAAAAATCTATTAGAATACAATCGGCAGAAGAAGTTGATGACAAATTTCATAGCCGTTATACATGCAAGAAAAAAACATATAGATATACTATAAATAATTCAGAACAGGGAACAGCAATTTATAGAAATATGCAGTATCACTATCCTAATAAATTAGATGCACAGAAAATGAATGAAGGCGCTAAATATCTAATAGGAGAGCATGATTTCAAATCATTTAAGGCAAGTGGTACAAGTAGCAAAAGCAGTGTGAGGACGATTTATAATGCAGAAGTTACGCAAACTGGTAATCAGATAACTATAGAATTAACGGGAAATGGATTTTTATATAATATGGTGAGAATTATTGCTGGTACACTTGTAGAAGTTGGAGAAGGCAAAATCAAGCCAAGTGATGTAAAGAGAATTTTGGAAGCACAAGATAGATTACAAGCTGGTAAAACATTGCCAGCAAATGGATTAATGCTAATTAATGTTGAGTATGAAGAAAATTAATAATTAGGGTTACATAAAATAGATAAAACGAATATAATAAAGTAGGAGGAATAATATATGAGTCAAACTTTATTACTATTTGTTTTTCCTATTGTAACAATAATATTTGCAATAGCATTAGAGAAACTTCTAGATAATCCACTACTAACAGCAGGAACAATATTCGGTGCTTTTTTAATCGCAACATTTACAGTGTATACAATTGATTTCTTGATATATGCAGTAGCATATGGTATATTAGCCTTTGTAGTCGCATATTTATATAGATTCATTACATCGATATTATCACGATTAGGTGGAATCGGGCAAAACAACAATGGAAATAATAACAACAATAATAACAACAATAATGGTGGAATCCCTGATAACACATCAGTTAATCCAAATACAAGAGCATGCAGAGTATGTAATTGTCAAAGACAATATTGCCGCTGTATGAGAAGAATATAAGCTAAAAAAATAGAACCAAGTGTAAAAGCTTAGTTCTAATTTTTTATTTTAATTGGACTATTGTTACTCCATAATCTCCTTCGCCAAATCCAGCAATATGGAAAGAATCTACATACTTAGATTTCTTTAAATAAGAATGAATTCCGTCTCTTAGCTTTCCTGTTCCTTTTCCATGAACAATCCTTACAGTATGAAGATGAGCCATTTTGCAATTATCAAGATACTTATCTAATTCCTGAACAGCATCAGCGACAGTTTCACCAATTAGATTAATTTCAGTAGAAGCACTTTGAGCTTTATCATTGTGGATAGTTACACTTCCAGTTTTCTGATTTTTTTTAAGGGGAGCAGGTGAGGAAGTATTATTTAGCTGTAATAAACCACTAAAATCAAGACCGTCACCACCAAATTTCTTTAATGAATCATTTAACTGATTACGTAATTGATTAGCCTTTTTTATATCATTAGAATCCAATTTATTAAGAGATTTAATGACTCTGCTTGCTTCTTCTTTAGCATCAACTAAAATTTCTTTAGCTTCTCTACGAGCTGCATCAATTTTAGCTTTTTCATTTTTTAGTTTTTCAGAATTTTCAGTTTCAAGAGATTTTCTAAGAGCTTCTGCTTGACGAAGATTCTTTTCTATTTCTACTTTATCTTTTTCAATCTGGATTTTGTCATCATAAATGTCTTTCATAAGAGTTTCAATATCAGTGTCAGGTTTACTAACAAGGCTAGATGCTCTATCTATTATGTCTTGTGATATGCCTAATTTGCTACTTATTGCAAAGGCATTACTTTTGCCAGGTATACCAAGTAGTAGGTGATAAGTTGGTTTTAAAGTATGTAAATCAAACTCGCAACTTGCATTTTCAAATCCTTCATTAGATATAGCATAATTTTTGATCTCATGATAATGAGTAGTTGCAAGAATGTATGCACCATGTTTATAAAAGTTTTCAAGTAAACTTATTGCAAGTGCTGCACCTTCAATAGGATCTGTACCAGAACCTAATTCATCTACTAAAATCAAACTTTTATTGGTAAACACTTGCAAGATGTGAGCAATATTAGTCATGTGAGAAGAAAAGGTACTTAAAGATTCTTCGATACTTTGTTCATCACCAATATCAGCAAATATATTATCAAATACTTTAATTGTACTTCCTTCTTGAACAGGAATGTGCATGCCAGACTGTGCCATAGCACATAATAATCCTACAGTTTTTAGTGTAACAGTTTTACCACCAGTATTTGGACCAGTAATAACAAGACATCTAAAATCGCGTCCAAGATGTATATTAATTGGAACGACTTTATTTTCATCTATTAGAGGATGTCTAGCGTATTTAAAATCTATGTAATTACCTATTATAGGTTCACTACAATTATGTGAAATTGAATATGTAGCTTTTGATGAAATAAAATCAAGCTTTCCAATTAGATGGTATGACTGTTTGATAAGTCCTGATATAGGATATAATAGGGCAGATAAGTTTTCTAATATTCTTTCAATTTCTCTTGATTCATCAACAAGTAAATTACCAATTGAGTTATTTAATTCAAATACAGCCATAGGTTCAATATAAACAGTAGAGCCACTAGAAGATGTGTCATGAATAAATCCTTTTACTTGACTACGATATTCATCTTTAACAGGAATAACATATCTACCACTTCTCATTGTAACAACTGGATCCATTAAATATTTTGAATATGTATTAGAGTGAATGATAGTATTTAATTTATTTTTTATTTCAAGTTCAAGATTCTTGCGACTACGTCTAATTGAAGCTAATTTTTGCGAAGCATTATCAGCAATAGTGTCTTCTGATATTATGCTTGAGAAAATCTTCTTCTCAACATCAACATTAGTGTAAAGCTCATCAAAATAAGTGCCTATATTAGGTAACATGAGTTCTGAATCTTTATAATAAGTTGATAATTCTCGACTTGCCTTTAAAATCGTGGCTATTTCAAGTAGGGGCTTAGCTGATAAGCTCATTCCACTTTCAATTCTTTTTAATTGAATATTTAAATCATCAATTTCGCTAATAGGAAAAGTACCACTAGTGTGAATAAGAGTGCATGCTTCAGAAGTTTCTGCTAATGTTTTTCTTACTTTATCTTCATTAGTAGAAGGTGACAACTTACTGATAATTTCTTTTCCAATAAACGTATGTGAAGTTTGTAATAATTGAGATATAATAACATTAAATTCAAGTTTATCTAAATATTTTTGTAACATATATAATTCTCCTAACACAATGATTATAACATGGATTAGAAGATTTTACAATTTTTTTGCTTATTTTATTGACTAAGAAAAATGGATATACTAAAATAACAATTAATAAATGTAAAGAGGTAAAACAAATGAAATATAATGAGATATCAAGATTAACAAAAGAAGAAATTCTGAAAGCTCTTGGAACTTCTGAGCAAGGACTAAAGAAAGAGCAAGTAGAAAGAAGACATGACGAATATGGATTAAATATCGCTACAAATGATAAGCAAAGAGGTTGGCTATATTTATTAGTTAGATCTTTTAAAGATAAGTTCATAATGATATTATTTGTTCTAGCCGTAATTGACTATATGACAAATGATACACTTGGAGCAGGTATTATTGTATGCCTTGGAATAGCAAGTGCTATGATAAGATTTGCAGAAGATTATTCGACATACAGATTTAACGAAAAGTTGCGTTCGAAAATAAAGCCAAAAGTTAATGTTATGCGTGATGGGAAGGTAAGAGAAATTTATCAAGAAGATGTGACTATAGGAGATATTGTTCCACTTAATGCAGGAGTTGTAATTCCAGCAGATATGGTCCTTATAGATAGCAAAGATTTATTCCTAAATCAATCAGCATTTACTGGTGAAAGTGTGCCTGTTGAGAAAAAAACGATATATAAGAGAAAGTCTTATGATGATGTATTTAATATTCCTAATGTATGTTTTATGGGTTCAAATGTTGTAACTGGAAGCGGAGTTGGTGTCGTAATTACAACAGGGCTTAATACTTATATAGGCAAGATGAATAAGGACATTGGAAATAAAAGAGAGCTAACCAATTTCGAAAAAGGAATGGACAGAATAACTAAGATGCTTATAAAGTATATGATAGTTATTTCTGTATTAGTATTTGCAATATATGGATTTATAAGAAAAGATTTAACAGAAGCATTATTATTTGCATTGTCAGTCGCAGTAGGCATAACTCCAAGTATGCTACCAATGATAGTAAATGTAAATTTAACAAGAGGAAGCAAGAATTTAGCAAAGAAAAAGACATTAGTAAAAAATATACAATCTATTCAAAATATTGGCTCAATGGATGTGCTTTGCACTGACAAAACGGGAACTCTTACAATGAATAAAATAGTTCTTCAAAAATATGTTGATGCAACAGGAAAAGACGATGAAACAGTATTAAAATATGCCTATATTAATAGCAAATTAAGTACAGGTATGAAGAACTTGGTTGACAAAGCTGTAATGAGTTATGGCAAAAAGAATAAAATAGATATTTCAGATTACGAAAAGATTGATGAAATTCCATTTGATTATATGAGAAAAAGAATGTCAATAGCTGTACAACATGAAGGAAGATATGAGATGATTACAAAAGGTGCTCTTGAAGAAATATTAAAATGCTGTACTAAAGTATTGATTGATAATAAAGAATACACAATAACAAATGAGATTATAAAACAAGTAAATGAGAGGGCAAGCCAATTAGCAAGACAGGGAATGCAAGTCATATCAATAGCTATGAAAAATGGATATTCTGGATTAGATGATTTTGACGCAAAAGATGAATGTGATATGATATTCTTAGGTCTTGTTGCATTCTTAGACCCACCAAAGAGTGATGTTAAGAAAACACTAGACAAACTAGCCAATGTAGGAATTACAACTAAAATATTAACAGGAGATAATCAATATGCAACAGAAAGTGTATGTAGTATCGTTGGTATAAGAAGTAATATAATCCTAGGAAAAGATATTGACGAAATGTCAGATAAGCAACTTCAAAAAATTGTTGAAGAATGTGATGTTTTTGCACGTATGAATCCTATGCAGAAAGAAAGAGTCGTAAAAGCATTAAAGAAGAATGGTCACGTAGTAGGCTATATGGGAGATGGTGTAAATGATGCTCCTTCATTACATTCATCAGATGTTGGAATAAGTGTTAATACCGCTGCTGATGTTGCCAAGGCTTCAAGTGATATTATATTGTTAGAGCAAAGCTTGGAAGTTATATATGATGGGGTAATAGAAGGAAGAACTGTTTATGGAAATATAATTAAATACATGAAATTAGCTTTAAGTTCTGATTTTGGAGATGTATTTAGTATAATGATTGCAAGTATATTCTTACCATTCTTACCATTATTACCAATACAAATGTTGATACAAGACTTTTTATTTGAGATTTCTCAAATAGGTATTCCGTATGATAGAGTAGATTCAGAATTTATCACAAAACCACGTAAATGGGATACTAAAGATTTGGGCAAATTCATGAGAATAATGGGAGTAATAAGTTCTATAACAGATGTATTAGCATTTTTAATATTCTGGTTTATATTTGGATATAATTCTGTTGAAAAACAGGCATATTTTCAAACAGCATGGTTTGTTGAATGCTTGATATCAGAAACACTTATAATTCATTATATTCGTACAGCAAAGATACCATTTATTCAGTCGAAACCAAGCAAGACATTATTTACAATGACAATTTTAACAATACTAGGAACAATTATTACACCAATAATGTTAAGCGGATTACCTGATTTTAATTTTGTAATATTACCACTAAGATATTATGGATATTTGATATTATTAGTTGCAATATATGCAGTAATAGTTCAAGTCGTAAAGAAAGAATATATAAAGAAATACAAAGAATGGCTATGATAATTTAGGAATTTGTAGTATAATAATGGTTATAAAGAAAGGAAAGAGCAAATGTTACAAAGCAAATTCGTACACTTACATGTCCACAGTGAATTTAGTTTACTAGATGGAGCAAATAGAATAAAAGACTTACCAGTAAGAGCTAAAGAGCTTGGAATGGATGCAATGGCAATAACAGATCATGGAGTAATGTTTGGAGCTATTGATTTTTATAAAGCATGCAAAGCAAATGGAATAAAGCCTATCATTGGATGCGAGGTGTATGTAGCACCTCGCAGAATGGCTGACAGAGATCCAAGCATTGATAATAGATATAATCATTTAATATTACTTGCAAAAGACAACAATGGATATAAGAATCTAGCAAAGCTGGTATCTTTAGGATTTACTGATGGTTTTTATTATAAACCACGTATTGATAAAGAAGTGCTAGAAAAATATCATGAAGGACTTATTTGCTCAAGTGCTTGTCTTGCAGGAGAGGTAGCTTCTGAGATAGTAAAAGGAGATATGGAAGCTGCTAAAAAGTCAGCTTTATGGTTCAAAAGTATATTTGGAGAAGATTATTACCTTGAAATTCAGAATAATGGTATAAAAGAGCAAGTATTAGTTAATCAAAAGTTAATACAATTATCAAGAGAATTAGACATTCCATTACTTGCTACAAATGATTCACATTATTTGAAAAAAGAAGATGCATATAATCATGAAGTTTTGCTATGTATACAAACTGGAAAGAGAATGTCTGATGAAGACAGAATGCGTTTCGAAACAGATGAATTGTATATAAAATCACCAGAAGAAATGATGGACTATTTTAAAGCAGTTCCTGATGCTATAGAGAATACAGTTAAAGTTGCAGAGAAGTGTAATGTTGAATTTGAATTTGGACATACAATATTACCTAATTATGATGTGCCAGAAGAATTTGCTACACATTATGATTACTTAAAAAAATTAACTGATGATGGTATACGAAATAGATATGGAGAAAATCCATCTAAAGATATAATCGAAAGAAAAGAGTACGAATTAGGTGTAATTAAGAAAATGGGATATGTTGATTATTTCCTAATTGTATGGGATTATGTGCATTATGCAAAATCTCATGGAATACCAGTTGGACCAGGAAGAGGCTCAGGCGCAGGTTCAATAGTTGCGTATGCAATAGAAATAACAGATATCGATCCAATAAAATATGGACTTATTTTTGAAAGATTCTTAAATCCAGAAAGAATAAGCATGCCCGATTTTGATATTGACTTTGATTATGAAAAAAGACAAGATGTAATTGATTATGTCGCTAGAAAATATGGTCATGACCATGTGTCACAGATAATAACATTTGGTACAATGGCTGCTAAGATGGCAATTAGGGATGTTGCAAGAGTGCTTGATTATCCGTATGCAGAAGCAGATAAACTTGCTAAAATGATTCCTAATGAGATTCATATAACAATTAGCAAAGCCATGGAAATAAACAAAGAGCTTAAAGACCTATATGATACGAATCCAGAAGTAAAGAAACTTCTTGATATAGCAATGGCACTTGAAGGAATGCCAAGACAGGCTTCAACACATGCTTGCGGAATAATTATAGCCAGAGAGCCAGTTGTTAATTATGTTCCATTATATGCAAGAGATGGTGTAATATCAACACAATATATAATGACAACTTTGGAAGAACTAGGACTTCTAAAAATGGACTTTCTAGGACTTCGTACATTAACAGTTATACGTGATGCAAAAGAGCTAATTAAGAAAAATCGTGGAATTGATGTAGAATTTGATAAAGATATGGCAGATCCTAAAGTATATAAATTATGGCAAGATGGAGATTCAGTTGGAATATTCCAATTTGAAAGTCAAGGAATGACCAATTTCATGAAAGAACTTAAGCCAGACTGTCTTGAAGATATTATAGCTGGTGTGTCATTATATAGACCTGGTCCAATGGATCAGATTCCAAGATATATAGCTAATAAGAAAGATCCAGAGCATGCAGTATATACTCATCCTGCATTAAAGCCTATTTTAAAAGTAACGTATGGATGTATGGTATATCAGGAACAAGTAATGCAGATAGTAAGAGATTTAGCAGGATATTCATTAGGAAGAGCTGACTTAGTTAGACGTGCGATGGGAAAGAAAAAACTAGACGTTATGGCAAAGGAAAGAGAAAACTTTGTACATGGCAAGCTAGATGAAAATGGAAATGTCGAAATTCCTGGATGTGTGCGTAATGGTATTGACGAAGCTTCAGCTAATAAAATATTTGATGAAATGTCTGAATTTGCAAAATATGCATTTAATAAATCACATGCAGCATGCTATGCTGTTGTTGCATATCAGACAGCATATTTAAAAGCATATTATCCAGCAGAATTTATGGCAGCTATGCTAAATAGTTTTTTAGGAAATCTAGATAAAATACCAATTTATATAAATGAATGCAAGAAATCTAATATTGCAATATTAAAACCTGATATAAATAAGAGTTATACGAAATTTACAGCAACAGATAATAGCGTAAGATTTGGATTAGGAAGTATTAAGAATGTAGGACTTGCAGCTGTTGACGCAATAGTAAAAGAAAGAGAAAATGGCGGAGAATTTAAAAACTTTACAGATTTTGCAGAAAGAATTTATGGTGAAGCAGTTAATAAGAAATGTATAGAAAGTTTGATTCGTGCAGGTGCATTTGACAATATGGGAAAAACTCGCTGTACACTAATTGCATCTTATGAACAAATAATTGATACAATAGCAGATAGCCAGAAGAAGAATTTTACTAATCAGATAACAATGTTTGACATATCTAATTCAGAAGAAGACATACAGAAAATGAAATACAATTACATGGAGATGGATGAATTTTCTGAAAAAGAACTTTTATCAATGGAAAAAGAAATGCTTGGTATATATATATCAGGACATCCACTTGAGAAATATAGAAAGCAGCTTGATGAAGTTACTAACTTTAACACAGCACAAATTGAAGAAACAATGGAGCAAATGACAGCTGGAGAAAAGTGTGACCTTCAAGATGGGCAAAGTGTAAAGCTTGCAGGAGTTATTACAAAGATAAAAAAGAAATTCACTAAGAGCAATAAAGTAATGGCTTTTGTGACAATAGAAGATTTGTATGGATCATGTGAATTAATAGTATTTGAAAGTTGCTATAATAAATGCAGTAATCTGCTTATAGAAGAAAGCCTTATATTGTGTGAAGGACGAATAAGTATAAGAGATGAAAATGATATAACAATTATAGCTAACCAAATAACTGAATTAAAATCTAATAGTCAGAGAAGACTTGTAATAGATATTACTGATTTACCAGAAGAAACGAAGGAAAAGCTTCGTGGAACAATTAAATTTTTTGAAGGTGAACAGAATAATTTAAAAGTAAATGTTAAGACCAATGGAAAAGAAACAGAGTGTGGAGCAATATTTGCTGATAATGCTGGTAAAACGATAGAAGCTTTTAAAGATGTTGTAGGTGAAGATAGAGTAGAGTTAGCTGTTACTGAATAATAAAAATATTTCATAAATACTTGAAAAAATGTGTATATATTGATATACTGGAAGTATATAAACAGAAGGAGGTTTATTATGAGTGAAGATAATAAAGAAGTTGAAGTAAAGGGAGAAGTTACAATAAACAAAAACGGAGACAATAATATACAAATATCAGATGATGTAGTATCTGTAATTGCTGGAATGGCAGCAGCTGAAGTTCCAGGAGTATCAGAAATGGCAGGAGGATTTGCAGGAGGAATATCAGAAGTTCTTAGTGGCAAGAAAAATATGTCAAAAGGAATCAAAGTTGACGTTCAAGAAAAAAATACTAAAATTGATGTCAATATAATAGTTGAATATGGTGCAAGAATCCCAGATGTTGCTTTTGAAATCCAAAAGAGAGTTAAAAAATCAGTAGAAAGCATGACAGGCTTAACAGTAACAGAAGTTAATGTACATGTACAAGGTGTTAACACTAACTTAGAAAAGAAAGAAGAAAAAGTAGTAGAGAAAAAAGAAGAGAAGCCTGAAAAGAAAGACGATAAGAAAAAAGAAGAAAAGAAATAAATAAGAAAGAGAAGTAAGGCTTAGATTTAGAAGTCTAAGCCTTTAATTTAAGAGGTAATGAATATGAAATTTTTTGATAAACTTGGACTTGCTATATTTTCAGCAATAGTTTTAATTATATCAATAACATTATGCTTGATTGGTTTTGGATGGATTGAACCATCAGTATACAGCATATTAATTAGTAAAGCATATGCATCACAAACAGGAACTTATGTATTAATTGGTTCATGTACAGTCCTTGCATTATTAGCTATAAAATGTTTATTCTTCACTGATATGACTTCCAAAGATGATGAGGAAGAAGGAAGCGGAATATTATTACAAAACGAAGATGGTAGATTACTTATTACAGCAGATACTTTAAGAAATATGGTTGAAGGTGTTATAACTGATTTTGATGAAATTACAGATTCAATTACTAGAATAAATATAACTAAAGAAAATGATGTAATCATAGAAATTTCAATAGATGTACTAAGAGGAACAGTTATTAAAGATGTTACATCAAGACTTCAAACAAAAGTAAAGAAAGAGATAAAAGCTGCTACAGATTTGGAAATCAAATACGTAAATGTAAAAGTTAGAAATACTGGAATCGAAAAGGCAGATGAAGATAAAGAAAAGAAAACAAAAGCCACAAAAAGAGAAAAGAATGATTAAGTAGAATGCAATTAAGCTTTAAGGAGGAATTAAATGGAAGACTTAAAAAAATTCTTAACAAAATATTGGGGTGGAATCTTAGGCGCAATTATTGCACTAATAATTGCATGCACAGGATTTTATAGAATAATAGTTGGAATAGTATTAGTATGCATAGGTGCATGGGCTGGAAATTACTTTCAACATAACAAAGATTTTGTAAAAAACAAATTAAAAGAATTTGTTGATAAAATGTAACAATAAAGGGGTAAAAATGAACAGATCAAAGGCTAGAGAAGCAGCATTTAAATTATTATATAGTTTGCAGATAATGTCTGAAAGCAATATTGAAGAACAAATAGAACTATTTATAAAAGATGAAGAAATAGATGATAAAGAAGCTATAAAATTCATTACTGATATTATTGAAGGCACAGCACAAAACAATAATGATATTGAAGAACAGATAAAGCAGAACATAAAACAAGACTGGACAATATCTAGAATATCTAAGATTGATTTAACTTTATTAAAACTTGGAATATATGAGATGATATATGCCAAAGTTCCATATAAAGTTGTAATCAATGAGGTTGTTGAACTTGCTAAAATGTATGGTGATGATTCATCTAAATCATTTGTAAATGGTGTTCTTGCAAGTATTGTTAAGAAGAACAATCTTGCAGAAGATGATGCAAATGA